>Ga0209489_100119_pt1 | contig 114933 bp, 41 predicted proteins | sample SiratrowhiteBW_FD_187527 | JGI IMG/M metagenome (GOLD analysis project Ga0209489, IMG submission 187527) | Root nodule microbial communities of legume samples collected from California, USA - Siratro white BW (SPAdes) (version 2) | ecosystem: Host-associated > Plants > Roots > Nodule | place... | reverse complement strand
AAGATTTATAGAGAGATAGAATTTGCAGAAGAGATATTAACGATCTCCTAAAAAAGATTTAAGTGCATCTATCATCAAATTAATCTAAACGGACAATTTAAAACACCATGTAAATCAAGATGAAAAAGTCAGTAATTCCATGTACTCATACACACAACACACACACACATATATATATATATATATATATATATATATATATATATATATATATATATATTATGAATATAACATATTCAATAAAGTTTGTCTTAATTTAAATTTTAGCACCTTTTAAACATTGTATAACGTGCCATGCTTATCAATTTAATCATCAAATTATAACCTTTAATTATTTTTATTGCTTATAAATTTCTTATAAATTTTGAGTGTAATATAAATTGGTTATCTAATGCCAATATTTTATATCAAGAAAAATTGAGTGACAAAAAATCAACATCTTACAACGTTATGCATCAAAGGTGAAATATTTTACCGTTATGCATCAAAGTTGAAATATTTTACTCAGAGATAAAGTTGTCCTTATTTTTTTTTTTTTAAATCTATTAGACTAAATGTATGTTTAGTTTTACATTAAATGAAGTTAAAATTAAAAAAGAACGAGAATTAATTTCTTTTGGGAGTTTCTGAAACATCAAATAAATAAACATCTTTGTTTCAATGTTAATTTTGTATATTTTGAAGAATTAGGAATTAGACTCCAGTCATTTTGGTTATTCACATTACGTTTTAGTTATATTGTTTTTCTATTTACTTTTTTTCTCAAAGCACCGACCCGACCCGTTCGGCGCACCATAAATAAAGTGAAAGACGCAATACAGTGTTGTATTATATATAAGTTGTTTTGTAGGTCACTATAAAACACATAAAATAAATACTATGTCCCTTTGTTTAAGGTGCAATGCCCCCCCAACTGTTTATGTTTTTTCTTACTTTTGGGATGGATCGTAAAGCATGCTTCATTTCGTACGACATGGCCCAACTATTTTAATCTTCTACAGGTATTGGCTCACGCAAAAATCAATAAATAGTCATATCAAGTGGTGTTAATCATTATTATCCCACCAAGAATTTTTTTTTAATAATTATAATTGTAATTATTATTTATTTGACTGTACATATTTAATTTTTTTGAAAATATTACAGAACAGTTACAGTTTTAGGCAATGAAATGTTAGGGCCTGGGCCATCCAAGATTCAAACACTTGGGCTGGGATCCAAACTAAAAAAACATAATATATTTTTGATCCGTATAACTAAAGAACCAAATAAAAATATACATATGATTATTTTAAGATAATGAAATATATTTTCTTGAACGTGGAATATTGAAAACTCTTTTCTAAATAATATTTTTTGGCGTGTTTGAACTTGCGTCTCAGAGTGAATGAGGATGATATAGGTGAGAGATTGAATCTAATGAATGAAGCTCACGAGATTTATTATAAGAAAAAAGTTATTTAGAGATCAATATTTAGTTATCAAATAAAATAGTTGTTAATTGTGATCAAAATAGTCACTAAATTAAATTTTGATTACTAAATAACTACAAAATATAAGTAATGATTGAATTTAGTGACTAATTAAGTCAAATAATTGGTATGTAACATTAGATACCAAAGTTTTAGTGACCAAGGTTTTAGTGACTTATATATAGATTGATATCTAATTAAGTTAGAGACTAATTTAGAATTTAATAGGTTACTAAAATTTTGGTAGGTAATGTTAGTTATCAATTATTTGACTGGTCACTAAACTCAATCATTACTTCTATTTTGTAGTTATTTAACAACTAAAATCTAATTTGGTGACTATTTTGATCATAATTAATAACTATTTCATTTGATAGTTAAAAATTAGTCTCTAATTAATTTTTTCTTATATTGAGTGCATGCATAACAATTGAAAACATTGAAGAGATTATTTTATAGGTAAGAATTTTAGGTAATTAGGTATATGGATTGAGAAGCATATATTTGTTGACATTTCACTGGTTTCCTGTTTGTTAAGCAACGAAATATAACAAGAGATTATGGCAATCTCTTTTGTCAACCTCACAAGGATATCACAAGTCATAAACACAATAACAAAATACAATGTGTTTTATTACAACTCAAGAGATTCGTTCACGTGTACCACTAAGCCCCTCCCAAGTGTGTATTATGAATTGGAAGTGGTTGCATAGTTTAAAGCTCTAGTTTAAAATAACAATATACATTATTATATCTTTACAAATTATAAAAGAAATGCAGAGCTCAGGAGCAAGTAATTAAAAAAAAAATACTTTCATTTATGAACTTAAAAATTAAGTTGAGCATTTAAATTCGCCAGCTAAATCCATCATTACCTTTTTGTGACGTGAAGGGTATATACTACTGAGCTATGTTTTGGGCCCCTTTAAAAGTCATACTAAGATTAGAACAACTGTGCTAATTAAGAACGGAGTTAATTAGTTATGTGATTGCTCCTAACAACGATCCAATTATGATCTTATGAGAATAAAATTCGGCGCAGTATATGTATATTTGTTAAATGATTGCATAAATAGCATTATTAATAAAAAAAATTGAAGGCCTTTTGGGGTTTTAAATCTTTATTTTAAAAACTAAGCAAGTAGGAGCAGGCAAGTGGCTGCATGCTTTCTCTTGTTCGGGGCAGAGAAGAATAACTAGCTTGAATTTTTCTCTCATTTGTAATCATGACGGAAATATATACAAAAGAGGTAGCCTTTTCCACGATAGACTTAATAGTGGAGACTAAATGGAATTTATATATACTTTTATTTCTTAACTCTCGTAAACGTATTTTAAGAACAAAATGGATACGTGAAATTCTAAACTAAACTCTTAAATGAATAATAACTCATATATTATGATTGATTTTATTGATATTATTTCATATTATTTAACCTTCCGAAATATCTTTTAAAGACAATATTTAAAAGTATGAGATCAAAGTTAATTTATATTAATTCAAACATTTTTTATGGACAAAATCATTAAGAGGAACTTTGAACTTCAGGACACACAATAACTTAAATATTATAATTGATCATTCTAATATTGTTTCATATCGCTTAACCTTTCATATATCTTTTTAAAAAAAATACTTAAAAATAGAGTCCAAAGTCAATTTATATATACTTTTATCTCTAACTCTTAAAAATAATTTTAAAGATAAAATTATTACAGAAAATTCTAAATTCTAAAACAAATAATCGGATAATGTGTTTTCATCTTAGTGATATTATTTCACATCGCTTAACCTAAACCTTTCGAAATAGCTTTTGTAGAGAAAATGACAATATTTCGAATTGGTGAAATCAGCCTTACGTATCTTACGGATCTCTGACCCTAAGCCTCATTACATGAAGGAATGGACACATAGATGTAGATGGCGTTTGTATGCGCATGGTTGTGATAGTACGGGCCACGTACGTAGACCACCGTCCTGAACTTGAACTCAGAAAAGGCGACAGTTGAACGAAAGGAACACTCTTTTTCGTAATTGACAGGTAGGGGTGGACAATAAATTTCAAAGGACACGTTCTTAGTTGTTAACTAGTGTGTGTAGCATGCAAAAAGCTACATAAATGTTTAAAAATTGAAATATGAACTCAGCATGCACCGCGTAACAGTTTGATTAATTGCCAACACAGCTACGAGTCAAAAACCAGTGTGAAACTAATGGGTTCAACGTGAATATGCAAAACTTTTCCCTTATTTTGCATTCTTTCGTTGTCACTGTTTTTTATTATTGTCCTTCTCGAGCTGGGATGTGGACTAGTACGTACCTTACTCACTTTTTTCAGTAATTATTGGTGAAAACTTAATTTTGGTGTATATTAGAACAAGGTCAAAGTTTGGAAAGGTTGAAAAAATTCAAAGGATACGCAAGTGAGAAAGCATAATCCTCACACGGGCACCACCAAAATCTTCAAGTGATGTAGCACAACATAAAATCAAAAGTCAAATAAGAATGCAACTCTTAAGGGCCCACGTGGAAAGCGCTTCACCGTCCTCACCACAAAAATTTTCTGTATATAAACCAAGCATGGCTCTTGGTTTAGGCCAAAACATACAATAGCTGGAAATATACCAAAAAAAAATAAAAATAGGAAGAGGCCCTTGAAAATAAGGAATATTATTGTTTCGTGAACAAAGATGCCGATGAAGAAGAGCCTTTGCATTTCGTTGGTTACCATAATGCTCGTATTGTCATCACAGCTATGCTTGGTGCATAGCCGAGTTCTTCGATCGAAGCAGTTAACAGAGGTAGCTGATGGATCAGGTTCTTCTCTGCGGGGAAGGTTTTTTGCTGTTTCTTCCAACAATTCAACCACTCGTGTTTCAAAACGGAGCTTGGCTTTTAGACTAGCTTCTGGACCCAGCAAAAAAGGACCTGGACATTAACTAACCACATTAATCAGCCATTACATTTTTTTTTTCTTTCAATTTTTACAATGTTTTTCCCCATGTTGTTACAATGTTTTTTTTTTTTTCAGAAGAAAAACTTGTCGCAGAGACACTGATCTGATACGTTTATGTAGTCTGTACTTTGTAGAGTGTTTGGTGGTTGTAAAAACAACAGAATACATGTTTGATGTTTTTAATGACTGTATAAGCAAATCATATATTGAATATTGGAGTTATTAGAATAAAAAGAGTATTTACATTTGTTTAGATTAACTATTTAATGTGGGAAAATTAATTATAATTCCTACACGGTTCTTATCATCATCGACTTGTTCATTGTAAACGGGGAAGATTCGTTATGATATCTTAGAGTGCATTTGAATTGTGGTTTTGAGATAGTATAGGTTTGTTTGCATTTTTCAAAGCACAAAAGAAAAAATGACAGCTTTGTTAGATCCAAAAAAGGAAAAAAGCGTGGAACTGATTCCCAAATACATAACTCACGAAATCTCCTTAACTAAAGTCAAAGAAAAGATGATGTTTGAATGAGAGGTACTGCCTCAAAACTTGACCTTGCCTAGCTGTATATACAGTATCACAAGGCCCATGCATCATTTGGTTTTTCTACACACACTTCTTTTATTATATATATGTATTTATATGTATGTATGTATAGGTTTTGATTTGAGATTGTATTGTAACACTCTCTTACCACTCAATACAATGACATCAATTGAATACCTGGGAATTTCCCATTCTCATTCTTTTGAAAGGAAAAATTATTATCAAGCAAATTTTTAATTCCATTTTGTATAAAAAATTATATTTTGACACCTTTTTTAAACAAACACCCTTGAAAATTTTATTTTAATAATATAATGATATATATGAATCATTAAATTATTTGAAAATAACAAAATATTAATGTAATTAATTGTCATTGCTATTATGTATTCGTCTATTGTACAAATAATAAGCACTTTTACTGAACATTTGGCTATTGAGGACGGTGACTTTTTGACATTGATAAACTTCTTTTAGCATTATCCCTATCTAGACCCCAACAAATTTTAAAAACTCAAATATAAAATATACTTTTTTAGTGTTCGTGAATTCGAGGCTTAAACTCGAATTCACAGCATTCTTTTTTTTCCTGAGAAAAATATGTTTAGAATTTCGGATTTCACCACCCGAATTCTGAACTTTTTTTTTTAATTTTCATTTTCTATTAATTTTTTAGATTGTTATTTAGTTATCTAGGGAACGTATATATTTTATTTGCAACAAATACTTTTTTATATGTGGTATAATTAAAGATGGAATTTTTTGTTTATTTTTTTATTAATTATTATTTTCTGTTTTCCAAATAAAATATATTTATTTCATTTTCAGATAATAATTTACATGTATGTATTTAATGTTTTTATTAAAATGAAATTATTTTAATTAAATATTACAAGTAATTATTATATTTTAATTTATTAATTTTATTAACTTTTTTAAGTGCACCTAAAATCCAAAATAATACATTTGAATACAGTTAGTTAATTACACATAAATAAATGTAAATAATATATGTTTATACTCCTTTCGGTCCTTGGCATAAGTCATAGATTTAAAAGTTTGTTTTTATAAGGCATCTATACTTTGTGAAACATTACTTTTTTTCCTATCAAATATTATAAATACGTTTACTTATTATTAAAGATAATTTTTTAGTACATTGATAACGTTATTATTATAAATTCAATAAAATTAATTGATTTCTCCATATTATTTTTCGTATTACTTCTTCAACCATCTAATTTCCTTAAAGAAAACTTAATTCGATATAAATTACTTCCGAAGTTTATTGCGTCTTTTTCAGAATTTAAACACTTTAAGAATCTAAATACCATTTCTCAATGCAAAGGGAGGATTTTGGGGAATTGATAGAAAATAATTTATATACAATAAGAAAAAGAATGGTTAATTTATTTAAATGGTGCAATCTTGTATAAAATTTACTGAAACGAATAAGTTTTAAATTTTTATGAAAATAAGTAAATCGTGCTTGAAAACTCAATGTAGAACAATGCTCTCAACGTTCGTTTTCTTAATTTCTAAAGTTTTAATTCTTTTTAATTATTTTTTGTAAATTTTTTGTATCTATAATAAAAAGTATATTAAATAAAAATATAAAAAGAACGTTTCAATCATTATAAAAAGTTAAATTTTTAATTTTATTTATAGAAATTATACTTAAAAATACGACTTCATATATAAATACACTTGATCTTTTGTAATTTTCTTGATTTTTTTTTTGCTAAAATTGTTTGAATTTTTAAATTTTGTTTGTTTTTATTTTCTTTGAATTTTTATTGAAGTCGTCCGTGGCAACTCGATTTTATTGTAATATATTTTAAACATATTTTAGTTGTATATTAGAAGAATAAAAAAATATATTTGCACTCCACGTGAAGGATTATTTTAACCTTTAAAAAAAAATCAAACTTTTCATTTTTTTTAAACAAATCTACATATATGCTGTTTACTAAAATTACACGAACAAATGAAATAATGTGACTTCTCTTGAGATTATAAGCAGTGCGTCTATATATATAGTTCCTTCTCTTAATCATATATCAAACTATCATCTTTGTTTATTCCTTTCTTCTTTCTCTGTCTTTGTTTCCAAAGTTTTTGACTAAAAATAGGTGTATTTTGTTTGCTGTTTTTGCGCTCGGCTAACTGAGGTGCTATATTCATTCAAACGCTTCCGACTGTATCAAAATCCACGAGCAATGCTTTGTTGTCCCTCCTCCATCAGGAACCAAAACATCTCTCACTCTCACTTTGTTTGATTTATTTTCCAATTCCCCCAAACCCATTGTCCAATTCACACATGGTGATGTTGTTTCTGTGGCGGTCACTGAGTCCGATGTTAAATTCAATCACAAGATAGATTATTCACTTCGCGAAGCAGCACGGTCTCATCCTTTAGTACTCCACTTCCACTCATGAGTCATGATGGAAGAAATGACTTCAATAAAAAGAAATTAAAATAAAAGAAAGTGTTTGAAGTGACGATTTTTTAAAAAAAATATTTTTATATAAAATCGTTTTTTCAGGTTAAAAAATTGACAAAATGAAAGTTGTAAAACACCGTTTTTTTCATTTCAAAGTTCGTAAAAATTTACTCAAATTCCAAACAAAATTGAACCGTTTTGGTAAATTAGTTTAAGAGAATTGAACCAATATTAAAGAGAAAAAATGAAGTTAGGGACTAGGGTAAAAATAACACAACTCTGTCTTAATTCCAAGTTGTATGATATTTTTTTAGAATAGAAATTTGTAAGTTTATACACCAATCACAAGTGATTGCAAATCAAAATCAGGAGTGATTCTAAATCAAAATGTCTAGTTAGAATATAACAAAAACGAAAACAATTCAGTCACCCGTGAGAAAAAAACTATACCAGAACTTATAAATAAGAGTTGCAGACCATTTTTATTAGTTTAAATATATATATATATATATATGTAAACACATACCAGTTGAGGGGTTGACATCTTTCATCTGAAAAAAATCAGAGGGAAAGGAAAGCTATATTTGGAAGCTTATATCATATTCATGGCCATGAACACAGATAACTGCATTTGTTAGTACTGAACTGCATATCACCACAACTTGAAATTAAGAAAGGGTAAATAACTTTTAGTAAGAAAAGGGCACTCAAAAGATTGACCTATCATCCAACGAATTGTTTTTTTTTTTTTTCTTTTAAAGAAAGAACATTATTGGTTGTTGATTACAAAATAGTTAAGAATCCCATGATGTTAAACTCTCATGGTCAAAAGACAACCTCCACATAGAATTACCCAAAGCCAACAAAAGATGTAATGCATTGTCAGTGACTAGAGGGAAGGAGGAACGGAATCATAATTCAAACAAAGCAAGTAGCATAAGATTAAGAGATTTCATTCAGGGTCGCAATACTATTTTTCTCAGCTTTTCAGAGCACAAAGTATAAGTAACTGTACTAAGCAATGCAATAAGGACACGAACGCCCGCCACTAAGAAAATTTGTGGGTAAGAAAACAACCATGACAAACCAACCAACCCTTCCTCCACCATAAATCCCTGCTCATCTAAGAATATATAAAGAATTTTTTGTTTACAAGAGAAGCCGATAGAATAGAACATTATGCCCCGAAATGCTGGATTTTTTTCTCTTTTTGCTCATAACGATCCTAAGACTCTATTATACACAGCCATGTTACATTGGACATCAAACAAGGATGCCTATGCCATGATATTCTAACAATAAACAAAAAGCAGGGTGTAATGAATGCCTTGCATCACTTGCACGCGAACCAGTGAGCTGTTCCTTATGACTACTCCAAAACTATATTTCATAATAGAAAAATAATGACGAAATAATTAAAGATATGAAGCACTATCAACTGAAGAGTCAATAATGAAACAATAAAGGATACACGATTGCTCTTACACTAAATCATTATATACATTCTACTATTTTAAGATCGACTATTTTCTCCATAAAATAGTAAAATACATTTAGTCTAATAAGAAAAAAGTTCAATTTAGGATGATTCTTCATTACAGTTATATCCTTTTTCAATCAAAAATATGACTTCCTTTTGCTTTTCAATCTGGACCCTTATACTGCATAATTGTTTAACTACTTTTTTCTTCATTTTTATTTTCTTCCATCATACATCAACTCCCACAGGGTGGTTCATATTTCTACGAAGAGTATAAGTTCAGAATGCAATGACTAGCAAGAGTAAGCAGTGTACAAAATGTGTTCATAACCAGCAGACATCATTAGATAATACAGAAAATAGACTCTCTACAACTCCATGAGAGATTATTAAAATATGACATGCCTTCTCTAGTTCAGACCACCCTAAGCTACAGGTAAGCTCCTAATGAAATATTAACCAAGGTAAAGTGTTATCTGAATCCACAGCATAGTACTATGTTGTCCCAGCAAATTGCGCTGATCATTGAGCACACATAGAAATATATTAGCTCAATGGTTTCATCATCAAATTCATGAATCATAATTACAACATTATATGGTATAGACAACTCCAATATAAAACAAATACAGTCATTGAAGCACAAGAGATAATGATAGGCTCTCTCTACAACTCCATAAAAGATTATCATAATACGAGATGCCTTCTCTAGTTCAGACCACCCTAAGCTATTGGTGCATGATAATATAAAAAGCTCCTAATGACATATTAACCAAGTGTAATCTGAATACACAGAATAGTATCATGTCCCAGCAAATTGCGCTGATCATTGAGCACAAATTGAAATATTCCAGCTTAATAGGTTCATCATCAAATTCAGAAGCCATAAGGTATAGACAACTTCAATATACAACAAATAAACAAGTTGTACTAAATTCAATCTCTTAAAACAATGTCTCAAGATTGAAGGGGAGACTCCTCTAAAGGTGACTAGTCAAGTTCCCTTACGAAAATTAGTAATCGCAAAGACAGTAGATATTTCTTATCAAAATAAGAATCTATATATATGAATGATATGAAGACCTATGAACTACATTCTCTTGAATAATATACCATTATCATTCTCTAAATTCAAAAACAATTAAATTTAGTCATAGGTCCACTATAATTAGGTGTTTTAAAGTATGTTTCATCAAAGTAGTGAAGCCTTACCATTTATGAGTTAATCATAATTATTCCTATGAAGGGTACGCCCTTCCCATCTGGGACTAGATAGAAATCCTGAAGTCTTTTCAGATTTTGATCTAAGGAAGTTGAACCCCCCGCCCCCCATCTTCAAACACATGCAACCCATTGTCCCTTCCCAATAATACCACATTCACTTTAAACCCCAGGTCTACATCACACATGCTTTGGTGTAACCTGTCACACAAGAATATAGAACTCGATTCAATGGTAACTCTTAACTTACAGGAAATTTATCCTTTTATAAATAAAACATCAGCATTGATTACTCATTACTCGCAGGTCATAGTTAACAACTCTGAACTACATTTTCTCGTTCTATAACTAATTCCAAATCACTACCAGTATAAATAAGATAACAATAAGCAAGCTAAAAAACAAAAAACCATAGGTGCATAAGAGAGGAAAATAATGCAACAGTTAAGTAACCAAGTTTAAACATCCACAAACATTTTCATGACTTGCAGGTGTACCAAGCAACAAACAATAAATAGGCACCGAAGACATAGACACACAGTAATATTTGGAGGAAAAAAGAAAATCCAGGGAATATATAAAATGAAAATTGGCTGCACGACAAATAAACTTAGTTTTACAGATAGAACATCATCAGAGTATATAACATTGAAATATAAACCCTCAGCAAGGGAACCCTAAGATAATATTCTATAATCCCGAATGATCAGGTTTCGGACTCGGCAGCAGCGACAGAATCGCCCTCTGCGGCGGGGGTAGGAGCAACTTCGGAGGCAGGAGTCTGAGCAACGCCGTTATCGACGGCGGGAGAGCCGGCGGTGGCTTTGGACTTGACGGTGTCGAGCATCCGTTTGCTGATCTCCTTGGAGTAAACCTGGAGGATCTCGATCCCGTCGCTATCGGAGGTGGAGGAGCCGCCAGCGACGGCGAAGGCCTCGTCCTCGATCTGGCGCGCTGCAGCGGAGGCCTCGTCAGGAGGCATTGTCCCGTAGCGCTTGGAGAGGACGGACGGGGTGGATAGGGTTTCGATTAGGCGGTTGATGACGGCGTCGCGCGTGCGCTGAGTGGGAGGCCATATGGTGAAGGAGACGCCGGCGGGGCCGAGCTTGGCGGCGGCGAAGGGTTGTTCTTGGGCGGGCAGCTGCGGCGTCGGGACGGAGTCTTGCTCCGATTGGGGCGCGGGTTCGTTTACCGGGTCGGACATTTTGAGAGAAGAGGAGAGGGAAACAGTGGGTTTAGATTGGAGAGGCCTTTCTGACACACTAGTAAGGAGAGAAGTAGTGCGAAACTTTTGGCCTTCTGGAAATGGTTTTAAAATAGACAAAAGCTAAAATAAATAATTTTTAGGTGTAGAAATAAAAAAAATTAATATTTAAAAAGTATAGAAAAGGAAAACTATGGGATGCCATAAAAAGAAGCCCAAACTTAAATGGTAAGAAATAGAAAAGCCCAAACGTGATTGCTGCGACCCGGTATCCGCCCAAACCCCAACCCACCACCACCACCTCACTTCAGCACCTCTTCTTCCACCATTTTCTCTGCGGTTAACACTTGAAGCTGATCCACAATTACAATGATCTCAATCACTTCCACTGAATTGAACTACTTAGTCTTCCGTTACCTTCACGAATCAGGCTCGTCCTTTTCCTAATCTATTTCCTCTTCTTTTTTCTTAACTCTTTCGCTTTTTTCTTGCACATTACAAACTCGTCAATATCAACATCTATCACGGATACTTAGGAGCAACTCTTCCATTCTCTTTGCTTCACTTTTGTAAACCGAAAACTTTTATCATTACTCTTGTCAACCAGTTTAAATGAAGATAAGTTTTTAAATTCTCATTTGATACAAAATATTGTTCGAAACCATGGTTTCTAGAAAGTTAGTAGATTCGGTTATGTTTGTGACATTAGGGTAATTATTATTTTAGTATCGTGTCATCTCCGTAATGGCTGTGATTTCATAGTTACATATCATATCATTTTTCCTGTAATATGATTTGTTAACGAGGAAAATATAATGAAGATAACATGTCTCTCCACCCCCACCCCCTGTTGAATTTCTTCTCATATATTTTCTGATGGCTGCCTTGTTTCAGGTTTTACTCATTCTGCATTTGCATTCGGGTATGAAGCGGGGATTGATAGATGCAAAAATGATGATAATGTGGTGCCACCGGGTGCTCTTGTTACATTCATACAGAAAGGCATTCAGTATCTTGAGCTGGAAGCCAACCTGAGTGGTGTAAGCATTTTTAATTTTTGTTGTTCATCTTCGTAGTATGTTATTGGATGTTCAAGTCATAACATGCACATATAATGATTGCATTGCTCGAGGACCTTAAGCTGATGTCTGTGTTAGGTCTCCAGAGTGATGCTGACATGGATGAGGATTTTTCGTGTCTACAACCTCTGGATCTTATCACAAAGGAGCCCAATGAGCTACACAATATAGTAAAAGCCAAAAAAGAAAATCTACGTCAACATAAATCCGATTCGAATAAAATAGTGAATGGCTTGACTCACGACAACGCAAGGAGGGAACATGTTCAGGAAAGAGAGAAGGAGAGGAAAGAAAAGGAAAATGAACAGAGACTGGAAAAATTAAGGTTAGAGAAAGAGAAGGAGCAACCAAAGGATGAATATAAAGAAACACAACATACCGATCAAAACCATACAGAGAAGCATGAAGATAAGATTACTGTTGAAAATCTAAACAATCGAGCACATGGAGGTAAATATTAATGTATAATGTTTTATTTAGTTTTTTTCCCATTATCTATCAATCTTTATCCATATAGTATGAGACAAGGGAAAAAGTAAAGCTTTTATGGCACAGGGCCTGAGCCAATGGAGATTTCACATAGCCCAATGTCGTCGCCTAATGATGATCCATGTCATGATGTAAAAATTTTGAAAGGCCATACATCAGAGGTTTGTACTTGTCTGTTTTCTTATCTTCCGTATAGGTTTTCTCCTCCCATTGTGAGGCTTATTGAAAGTTATTTCATTCCTTGCAGGTTTTTGCCTGTGCTTGGAATCCATCAGCTCCACTTCTTGCGTCTGGGTGAGTACAAGCCACTTTGTAAAGAAAACACATTTTGTTCTCAAAAGTATCTTTTCCCTGTTAATCTATTCTATTTTGAAGACAATAGCTCTTCTTCTTTCTGTTCCTTTTATTGCCTGTCCTCTATTATTCTATTCATGAATTGCTGGTTATTTCCAAATTTAAAACAGTGTTTTATAAGTTCCATATGATAACCTTCGTAATAGGATACATGGTAATACCGTCTAGCTACCAAGAATTTAAAATTTTGTTTCTTAATGTTTATAAGTCGAAGGAACTAGTGATATATCAGTATACAATTGGACAGTGTGCTTGTTATGACAACATTCTCTTGATTTTTAAGTGTTGACCGTGGGCTTGTACGTCATATTGATTGAAATTCTCAACTCCTCAAATTTTAATACTTTGATCTGGTGTTGAATTTGAATCATATTTCGTTTCTTTCCTAGCATAGAAATAGGATATATTATTTATACATTCAATAATACTATAACCTAAACCTACTTACGATAGAGTATGGCAGTCTAATTTGGTCAACACCAACAATAAAAGCTGTTTTCTATCATAAATTAATTGTGAAGTAAATATTTTATGTATTAAAATAATCTAAATGGTGAAGTGGCTCAGTTTATGATAGTAATTATGCAGGATCAACACTTAGCAAACAGTATGAACAGCTATCCTTTTTTTTTCCTCCTACAAATTTATGTTAAAATTAGCCAATATGTCAATGTTTGTTGATTAACTATTCCAGATCTGGAGATTCAACAGCTCGAATTTGGAAAATTGCTGATGGACCTTGTGACTCTGGTGTGCAAAATGAACCAGTAAATGTTGTGGTGCTGCAGCACTTCAAAGAAAGCACCAATGAAAAAAGCAAGGATGTGACAACACTTGATTGGAATGTAAGTCCTTGTAGCATTATTGTGGTTGCATACTTACCGTGAAAATCTTTATAGAATTAATTTTACCTTTTCTAGGTCTTCCATCCCACCTTAGTTGAACACTGTGAATTTTGTCTTCCACTTGTCTTTCAATTTTATTCATCAGCTAATATCTTTCGCTATGCTTTTTATTACAAAGGGAGATGGAACACTATTGGCAACTGGTTCCTATGATGGCCAAGCAAGAATATGGAGTAGAGACGGTGAGCTGTTAGATATTTTATTTTACGAATATTCATTTCTTGGCATGATATTTGCATTATATGTGACCCTGGGTCTTGTATTCTTTGCTGTTAACTGACCTCTTGCTTTTTGAGTCTCATTAGGGGAGTTGAATAGTACACTAAACAAGCACAAAGGTCCAATATTTTCCTTGAAGTGGAACAAGAAGGGGGATTATCTTCTTAGTGGAAGTGTGGATAAGACTGCTATTGTATGGAATATAAAGACTGGGGAATGGAAACAACTATTTGAATTTCACACTGGTAAGTTTTTTTTTTTGGCATATCTTCTGGTGAATAAAACTTTTGATTTTTTGTATGACTTTCCTTGTAATCTTAATTACTAGCAAATTGGATCAGGCCCAACTCTTGATGTTGATTGGCGAAACAATGTTACATTTGCTACATGCTCCACTGATAAAATGATACATGTTTGCAAAATTGGGGAGAATAGACCAATCAAAACTTTCTCTGGGCATCAGGTATCTCTTCCTAGTCAACCAGTCCGCTGATAGATTTATTTTGTTAAACTACTAACTTCTAAATTGAAAGGACAGGGTGATTTACCGTAAAAAAATCTAATAATATGCTCATTGTATTAATCTATGTGTGTATTCAGTTATGGTTTTAATCTTTCCTCAGACATTCTGTAATCCTATGTTTCAGGATGAAGTTAATGCCATTAAATGGGATCCTACAGGTTCTTTGCTGGCTTCCTGCTCCGATGATCATACTGCAAAAGTAATCAACAGAAAACTATCACTTTGGTTCACTTGGTATTTATATAAAACATAGATACATCAGTGAAGTGCAGATATACATTTTATTTTAAAAGAATTTATTATAATGGTATAATATAGATAATGGTTGTGATGAAAAAACTGGGAGTGGAACTGAGAAAAAATATTTATTAAATTTAGTTTTTTATAAAAATGTATAACAAGCATCTCTAGGAAATATGTCTTTTCTTTTTTTTTTTTTTTTTTTTTTTTTTTTTTCATTTTAGGACAAAAAACATGGATAGAGAACTGTTTCTGGAAGGGTAAACATCACTGTCACTAATTATTTAAGTATTTGTGAGCATCCAATTGACCGTTTCATGAAACTATGTTGCAGATATGGAGTTTAAAGCAGGATAACTTTTTGCATGATTTAAAGGAACATGCCAAGGTTTGGAGAGATGTTTCTGTGTGTGTTTTTTTCTTTCTGATTCCCTTTATTCTCTTTCTAATAAAGCAATGATCCTTTAGGGGATATATACAATTCGATGGAGCCCTACAGGCCCTGGTACCAACAGTCCGAATCAGCGGTTAGTGCTAGCAAGGTAAATATGCTTTCAATATCATGTAAAATCAGCAATAGAAGTAAGATATGATACTCTATCTTTTTGAAAAACTTTTATTTTGAAACAATGGTTTTGTTAACTGAGGTTAAAAATTAAAAATATATACTATTAAATGAAAAGTACAAGCATTTGATATCTTAAAAATCTAAAAAAATTCAATACTTTTTTTTATCTTTAAGTCCATAATGCACATAATAAATGTTACTTGTCCTCTAATTATGTCCCTGAAGACAAACAAACAAAACCATAAAATAAACCAAAAAAATCTCATTATTTTGTATTCCCCTAATAATTTCGCTTATTGTTCTCTCAAACAGTGCCTCATTTGACTCAACGATAAAGCTATGGGATGTGGAACTAGGGAGTGTACTCTACAGCTTAAATGGCCACAGGTGAAGAAACTATAAACATGCTTCACAAGCAAAATACACACACAAACACTCATGCATATGCATATGTAAGAATGGATGGATGCATTTTTTATCCAGGCTAATATATAATATACTATAAATAGGTAATGACACAAAACTGAAGAATTGAAGATGATTTATAGGCATTTGCTAACAAATAGGAAATATTAAGCTATAGAGAGAAACCAAGAGGTCTATAAATTCAAATGTTTGGCATGTAATCAAGAAGCATCGATAACTGAAAACATAACAGAATAATTAGAATCTGACTTTCACAAACTGTAATAACAGATTGGCTGTTTTTATACTCCCCTACATTGTTGGACTGTGGGGGAAGATTTCAAGGAATCCTGCACTGGACATAAGTGGCCTGGGCAAGTTTATTACCAGAGCTTTTGTGAAGTTCTCTGCTTATTGGTGTTGGGATTTGGTGTGAACTACAGGAATCTATAGTAAACACGTTCTCAGATTAAATGGCAGTTAATATCTGTGTTTTGGGCTCTAATGGTGGTCATCATTGAAATCCATGACCGTATCAATAACTAACTCAAACGACCTAAGTAGCTTCTTTGGTTATAATTTACTGGTAATACACCAAGCTCAGTACTTGACTTTTGCTGAAGAGTGAAACACCATAGGTTGCTTAATTTCCAAGAGATACATTCCTCTCAAAGAAAAAAGCAGTATCTTGTATCAATAACTATAACTAAAACGATATAAGTTGCTTCTTTGGTTATAACCTACTGGTAACACACACCAAGCTCAGTACTCGGCTTTGGCTGAAGAATGAAACAACTTGAGTTACTTTTTTCAATTTCCAAGTGATCCATGCCTCTCAGAAAAATGCAGTATCTTGTAGTTGATTTCTTGGTCATTGAGCAACTACCGCAATCCACATATTACAAAGTGATGGAAAATTATCAAGAATGTCACACACAAGATACAAGTGAGATGGCTAAATTGGTCAAAGGTGTAAGAAGCTATTTCTGGCCACAAAATGGCTAAATCTGTTGTTGAAGCATCTTCCATGTAGAATGTGCTGCCACTGATGCAGGTAGAGAAAGAACGAATAAGCACAGAGGTCTACGAATTTCTGTTGGCCGGTAATAACTGAAGTGAATGGTAACAGAATAACTGGTTTCCCAAAGTGACAAGCAGATACATTAGAAAGCAGGGAAATGGGTGCTTTTCTCTTTTTTAGAATTTAGAAATCATCAATGTTCTTGCATATAACATTTTTAGCATTTTAATTAATACATTGTTTTCTGTTTCAGGGATCCTGTATATTCCGTTGCATTCAGTCCAAATGGGGAGTATCTGGCCAGTGGCTCCATGGATAGGTACGTTCATATATGGTCCGTGAAGGAAGGCAAGATTGTAAAAACATACACAGGAAAAGGTGGGATTTTTGAAGTTAATTGGAGCAAAGATGGTGATAAAGTTGCTGCTTGTTTTTCAAATAACATAGTTTGTGTTTTGGATTTCCGAATGTAAAGTATAGGTGACATACTTCTAGTACTCTAATGTTAATTTCCTGTACCAGTTGTAACAGTATTTTTGTACAGGGTCATCTGCTACATTTTCCTCCTTCCACTTTACACGGCTTTTACTTGGTGTTAGCCAAAATTATTAAAATGGTGCAGGAATTGAGTTGAGTTAGGGTTAGTAGTTACTACCACTTGCAATTTCTAATACGATTTCTAAACCTGAATAGTGAGGTTTCAAGGTTTCAGAAAGAATTTGAGTACTGGAATGGAAAATATCCTATTGCCATAATCAATAATTCAATGATGAAATACAAAACATGTAAAAAATTCAAAAAGGTAAATGAAATTGAAATATAAGATGGAGAAAATATAAAGAAAGAAATTAAATGAAAAACTTGTAAAACGAGTAGTTATGTGCATATTTTTATACATTTTAGTAAGTTTTTATCATTAAAATATAGTCATATTTTGGTTTTGTTTTCTAAAAAGATTTTATTTGACTTTTTTTGTAAGTTTTTTTTAATAAAGAATAAAATAAATAAAATAAGATTCTATTATTCAACTCCCTACATTCTTTGATTAGAAAAAAAAAATTATTTAAACGGAAGTATAAAAGGGTAATTTCTTCTTTGTAAGTAATTTACCTTTTTTTCTTGTTATTTTATTTTTTATTTTGTTCTTTATAATACTGTATTCATCTTGAATTACTCTTTTAAAAAATAATTTGATGGATTAAAACTAATTCATCTATACATATTATAAAAATTTTAAAAGTAGGGAAATAACTAAAATAAAAGGAAAAAATATTTTAATATTTTGCACTTTTTTACAAGCATTGAACAATTCTAAATGTTAATAAAATATGGAATTAAGTTATTTGATTAAATTATTAAATAAAAATTTAATAAAAGTGATTGTAGGATGGAAATATAAAAATTTCAACTTATCACATCCCAAAATAAAATAATAAGAATATAAATTATATAAAAAATAAAAAAAATAAGTGAAAAAAAATTTTTTAAAAAATATATATATATATATATATATATATATATCAAAAATAAATATAACTATATTTCGAGAACTAAAATCATATTTAATTTTTTAGATATTCTACCAGGGAAGGCCGAAAAGAAGCGCGGCCTTCCCGCCATATGAAAAATCTCTTTCATTCCTAAAGAAACCCTAAACCACATCATACATTTGAATTTGGAACCAAAACGAAATCCTGAAATTTTCATTGACGCCAAATCTCGAAATTTTCAGACACACAAATTCATTTTCGTTTTCATTTTGGAAACCCTCCTTGTCTTGTCTACCCATTATACATAAACATGGCAGCAATCTCTCTTCTTCCCCACCCAACACTCCAATCCCATCTTCTTCCATCTATCTGTTCTTTCCCTCATTTCCAAATTCACACGACACAAGGAACAATATGGAGACTCGTGCTGCCGCAAAGAGAAAGGCAAGCGCTGTGGTCTTGGTCAAAAAACAACACCCCAAAAGACATAGGGTTGCGTTGGCTGAACTCCCCAATCTACCAAATCTGATTGTTCCGGGAACTCAAAACCCTTCCAAAGAGAAATTGCATGGCTTGAAGAATCCCAATGCCAAGAAGCCAACTCCCACGATCCAACCCTCTTCTGCCCCCCATATTGATGAATCTATTGTTTCCGATCTCTATGAGTATCTTCATGAAATGGAGGTAATATTGATTTCTTGACATTAACAAACCCTGATTTTGTCATTGAGAGTATCAAGTATCTCAATTGTAATTTTGTTTTTTTTTTCTCAGATGCAGAAAAAGAGGAGACCTGCCGTTGACTATCTTGAGAAAGTTCAGAAATTAATTACACCAACTATGAGAGCAATATTGGTGGATTGGTTAGTAGAAGTAGCTGAGGAGTACAAGCTTCTCCCCGACACTCTTCATCTCTCTGTTTCATACGTTGATAGGTTTTTGTCGGTCAATCCTGTGACTAAATCTAGACTTCAGTTGCTGGGTGTTTCCTCCATGCTCATTGCATCGTAAGGCTGATGATAGTTTTTTTTTTTTTAAGTATTTAGATCTGTGTTCTTTTTAGTCTGTCTAAAAATTACAATTGCTTCTTTTTAATATGCAGCAAATACGAGGAAATGGACCCTCCTGATGTGAACGATTTTTGCAGTATCACAGATTACACATATGACAAGGCAGAGGTAAGATACAGTGCCATTTTATTTTTGGGACTTCCAACTTGCTTTCTTATTTGTGTTTTGTCTTTTTTTTTTCTTTTAACATTTTCGTTTTCATGGCTACTGATTATATTATATATAAATGTATAGGTTGTTAAGATGGAAGCTGACATATTAAAGTCCCTAAAGTTTGAAATGGGAAATCCTACTGTCAAGACCTTTCTCAGGTAAGGGCTGAATATTGAGAATATGAGTATTTAACTTCTGTTGAGATGATATTAATTGAGTGTTGTTATTGTTTCAGGAGGTTTGCTGATGTTGCTTCAGATAACCAATTGGTAAGTTAAAGTGCTCCACCTATTCTCATTCTTTGTCCTAAAAGTTTTGTTGTGTTGTTTACTGATTGTTTTTCTTTTATTTGTTATTCCAGGTTCCAAATTCACAGATTGAATTTTTGGGCTGCTATCTTGCTGAGTTAAGTTTGCTGGACTATGATTGTTTGAGATTTTTGCCTTCCCTTGTGGCAGCTTCAGTTGTATTTCTTTCCAGATTTATTATCTCACCTGAAGTGCATCCATGGGTCAGTATTTTCATCTTATGAATAGTGTTATACTTTGATCTGATCTATAAAGTGGTTGGACCTATTAACTGTTATTCAAGATACTAAAGTTGAGAACCTATTACAGACTCCTTCTTTGAGTGAATGCTCGGGTTACAAACCAGCTGAATTGAAAGAATGTGTCCTAATCTTGCATGACCTGTATCTGTTACGGAAGGCAGCTTCCTTCAAAGCTGTTCGGGATAAGTACAAGCAGAAAAAGGTGATTACTTTTCTATTTCTTTAGTTATTAAGTACCTATGTTTTCGTTATAACAAATGGAGTGACCTGAAATCTTCCATTGGAACAGTTCAAATGCGTGGCAAGCCTGCCTTCTCCTCCTTATGTACCAAAGTGTTACTTTGAAGACCAGTGATGCAGTGAATTTCTTGATGAACAAGTCTCAGTTATCTCTTAAATCATGCTTGATAAAGCACATGTCAACAGTGTGGTTGGTTTGTCTTTGTTTCAAGAGCAGAAGGATTGCATAAGATATTGATGTTCAATTGCCTTTTTCTGTTGAACAATAATGGAGAAGACCTTTGAAGATGGAAAGTGCTCAATTAACATCTTAGATTGTACAGTTTCTTAGTCATCATTCAGGCCTTGAAGGAAACACGGGACACAATCAATATGGTTAGTGCTGAACAATTTTGACAGTCTTGCAACATGTATTAAGGGAATTATGGTGTGGGATGAGGTGAAAATTACGTAGTTCATTCCTTATGAATAACGTCACCTTGTGAAAAATCATCCTTGGGATCTTGCGAGACAACCAAGAAAGAACAAGGGTATTACAGTGCTTTTGGATGCAGCGAAAGAAGCGAAGCAAACATTAGAATTTTTTCTCTTAATAACTTTCTGGTTTGTTGAAGATGCGCTATCCTTTAGGGATATTTATTGATATTTGTTTTAATCATTCTTTTTTGTTACTAATAGCATTTATTTAGCTAAGCGGACTCTTCTCTCAACTCATGCAATTGTGTATTGAATGGCTATTTAAGCCAAAACTTTTAATAAAAGTGTCGTTCATTCTAGTTCTTTGTACTTTTTGTTCTCATATTCATTTTATATTACATCAATGCAAGTCTTTGAATACTTGTAGTAGAATAGAAGATGACCATTGGAGTATGGTAATGGAAAACTTCGTATGAGGAATATTAGAAACTATGTTGAGTGAGCAAGTGAAATGATACCCAGGCAAAATAGAAGAATAATGATGAGATAAAATTGAAGGGCCTGAGAGGGAAGAAGCATCTCTACCTAGATTGATCTAACTGTTCTCTACACCATTAACAAGAAAAACATTTCTAAAGAAACGAGATGCAAGAAGTTTGAAGGAAATGCATGGGTTAAGAGGTCTAATTTTCAAGCTGTAATGGTTCCTGCACCAAACAGTCGCACAATGTCCAAGTAATATTTTGCATTGCGAATGAATTAGGGAGGATACACAGGGAGAAGGGAAATCTGTCATAACCTACGCTCCTTTTTGTCCACAATTTCACCAATATATGGTCCTTTCAATCCCGAAAACACGCGAGCACTTTAGAAATGTGTCTGCTCTTTCCAACAGAATCATGTTCATCATCCATTTTGCCCAAATCACCATTTACATTTCCCTTTGATTCCGTTTTCTCGACATTTTTAACCATAATTTGAGGATAAAAGAGAAGATGCGTGGTTCTATCATTTACTATGTTCTAATCAGATGAGGTAATAGAACTATGTTCATCGAACTCAATGGGAGTATTCCAGAATTATTGTCTTTACCCAAGTCAATGTATGGATAAGGCAATTGAATTTCTTAAAATTATTTTCTATCAAACATAAGATAATTTTTTCTAATTTTTTAAAGATTGAAAGTAGAAATGATTATTAAATGTTTCCGCATTAGGAGAGGAAAAACTTGATTCAAATGAGTTGAATTACTTTTTCAAACAAAGTGGGATTGAGAGGTTGTTAACCATTGCTTATATATCTCGCAATAGAATAATGTTGCAAAATGAAAAAGGAGAACAATTAGGAACATGGTTAGTTGCATGCTATCTAATAAGAAAATCCCAAATATATTTTTACCCAGAGGGGATGAATTGGATTATTTGTCCTAAACAAGTGCCTTAACTCCTCAATAATCTATTTAACTTGACACTATGAAATTTTTTAAAACAAAACTAGAAGATGGTTTAAACAAAATTATATATTTAATTTGCCAAATTATTCTTTCATTCACCCGATCTCCCAACTTAACTTTTATATTGCTCTTAAACGTATACATGCATCTTCCTCTTAAACAACAAGGTTGAACTTCAATAGCATTTAATACAAGATGTACTTAATTCATTTAGGTTATTATACAGTGAATTGGTCAAAATAATGTACCATATTGATATGCAGAGAAAATAAAAAAAGGATCAACCACTTTTGACACCATTTAGAAAAATCCAACTATAAGATTGTTTTTTCCACTGTAAACGTTATAGCAGCCTCGTTATATAGGGAAAGCTGATGCTGGAGAAGAATAAAACCTAACCTCAGATATTGATGCTAATTGATACATCATTCATTTATAGGACCAAGTCTGGATTCTTTCGACAAAAAAATGATATTAATAAACTAACAACAAACAATATAAAAGATTACGACACAATTTTTTCAATCTTTTCTAAAACAATATATTCATGTCTTTGTCTTCATATATTACTTATCATACTCAGTTCTACTATACATTACACTTAAACTCCTAAGACTAAACCTAGATCTAATCCCTGATAATAGTTACAACACTAATTTTGTTCTAATTATCTTCGTCATTGGCGGTACAAAAAGATCATTACATCAGTGATTGGGTAATCGACTTCAGCCTCCGACGAAGCATACAATCTAAGGTCCCTGCAATTGAAAGCAATGAAATTGTCAAAGACAAAACTTAAATGGAGCTAAGCATTTCCACCCAAAATCCATAATGAGCAACAATTAACCAAATTTAAAAGATCAAAATAATGTACCTATCCAGGTAGGTTAATTGCCAAATTCCCATTAACTTTGGCAGATATTCTACATTAATAGTCATAGTGCACTTCAAAACAGGTTTATGTTCAAAATTAATATATATCAAGGAATTGTGACTGCATCACTAATCTTCAAAGTAATAACTTGGCACATGTGGAGGAGACGGCAGATTTGCCACATACTTGAACTGTTCAATTAGAAAATTTTTGTCACTCAATTTGTCATAACGAGAATTGAAGTATTTTATAACAAAAGAAATGCAGAAGTTTTACCTTGTGCTGCTTATATTTATCCCTTACAGATCGCGAGGATGCTACCTTTCTTGAAAAATACAAGTCATGCAAAGTGAGAACACAAACTTTCAACTCTACTGGTTTGTAACCTGACCATTCACTCAGGGAAGAAGTCTGCAATAGTTTTTCAACTTTAAGTTCCTTAAAACAACAGTAATAAATTTTCTCTTTTGAGAGAAACATCTAGCACTATCCATAAGATAAATACTCACCCAAGGACGCACTTCAGGAGAGATAATAAACCTGGCAAGAAATAAAGCTGATGCTGCCACAATAGAAGGCAAGAATCTTATACAATCATAATCCAACAAACTTAGCTCAGCAAGGTAGAAGCTCAGAAACTCAACCTTCAAATTTGGTGTCTGACAATTAAAAAATAAAACAAAATTAGAAAACAACACAATGAAGTTTCTCAAGATAATTAAATAGGGAGAGCGGATCCCCTTACTTTTTGATTCACAGAAGCAACACCCAAAAACCTCCTGAAATAATAACATATACCCATTTAGTCAAATTAATTTCATTTCAAGGAAGTTAGATGTTCCCATATAAAGTTCATACTTTAGAAAGGTGATTGCAGTAGGATTGCCCATTTCAAAGTTCAGGGACTCAAGTATTTCAGCTTCCATCTTTACAACCTATGTCACCAATATCAAAGTGATTGGAAAAACAAACAGATGACATATTGTAATAGCAGGAACACAGACAATAATAACATTTACCTCTTCCTTTTCATAAGTGTTATCAGTGATGCTGCAAAATTTTTCCACACGGGGTGGATTAGTTTCTTCATACTTCCTGCCAAATTTGGGAAAAATGTAATTATGAATCTACATGTCTAACAGAATAAGGAGAAAAATCTTTACAAAACTAAAAGCAGAAGCTTACGAGGCAAGGAGCATAGAAGAAACACCAAGTAACTGAAGCCTCGATTTGGTCACAGGCCTAACCGACAAGAACCTATCTATAAATGACACGGAGAGATGAAGAGTTTCAGAGAGAAGCTTATACTCCACAGCAACATCTACTAACCAATCCACCAATATTTCTCTCATATTAGTGGTAACTACCAACTGAACTTTGTCCATGTAGTTAACCATTGGTCTTCTCTTTGTCTGAATCTGATAAATGATGAAAAAATTAAGCACCAGACAATTTCAAAAAAGCAAACAACTTTGAAATGTCTGAATTACCTCCGTTTCACGAAGATACTCATCGATGTCAGAAGCATATTGTTGGTCAATCTGGAGAGAAGAAAGAGTGTTATTCAGGAAAGATAGTTTCTTGATATTGGGATTTTTCCGACACTGCCGTTTCTGTTTGCTCAGATTTTCGGAGAGGTCTGGTAAATTGGAAAGTTCACCCAATACAACCCTATGCTTCTTGGGGTGCTGCTTTTCCACAACCACACCAGTACGCTTTCTCTTTGCTGCAGCGCGAGTCTCCATCTTCTTTCTTTTTTTGTTGTGTGTTGTTAATTTGAAAAAGATTGTGAAAGGACAAACAAATGGAAGGAAAAATACCTAGAGAGAGAATGGGTTATCATGTGAGTAGAGAAAACAACAAAGAGCGGTTCTTTGAAATGAAAATATGAAAATTTGAGGATTTGGGTCTGCTTCCAAATTCACATGTTTTAATTGTTTAGAGTTGAAACATTGGTTTTCCCCTGGCGGGGGAGGGCGCGCCAGTTCTACAAGGCGCCATTTTTCAGATCACCGTCAAATCAAAACAAATATATATATATATATATATATATTTACTATATATAATTTTATATTGTATTAATATTTTTAAGAAACTTGAAAATAAGTATAAATTAATTAAAGTAATAAGAGTTAAAAATTTAATTACTTAATTTTTTATTTTTTAGAATAAAATAATTTGACGAAATCACGTGAATAATACACTAATATTTAATAAGAAAAAAAATCAAACAGTGTTAACAAATGTTGTTTCATTACTTAATATAATTTATGAAAATTATAATAGTATTATTGACTGCTTTTAAATAATTGACTAGTAAAATTTGCAAATACCTTACTGTAAATTTCACCACTTTAACAAGGAAAACCTTAAATTTAATTTGTAACAAGTTAAAATTTTTAAGTATCCTGATTAACTTTTTTATTAATTAAACACATTTTAAATACTAAGTAATATGTATTATATTTAAGAAATTATAAAAATATATCAAATTGTATGTCCATATCTGCACTTCAAGAAAGAGTAAGTGTTATTATATTTTCATGTTACTTAAAAACTATTATATATAAATAAACTGTTTAACTTGTATAAAGAATAGATTATGATTAACAAGTTATGAATGGAGATATGTAGTGTTCAATCTACTTATAATAATTAAACTATTATCAGTATTATTTTTGTGTGACTTTTATTGAAATAATCACAATCCTTTATAACTCAATAAATGTTTCTTGAGAACTTTTGAATTAAAAGAATGATTGTCAAGAACAAAAACTAGAATTGGATCATTCTTTTTGAATAAAGTGTAAAAGTCAACTTTTGGTTTAATAAACCTGAACAGTAAATGAACTGTCTTAAATATGTTGGAAAGTAAGAACCCATTTTATTCTTATATTAAGTTAAGAAACTTTATAACATAATTCTTGCATACTTTTTCTTTTACATTACTTAGTACTTTAAGCACCAGCACCAGATATGAGTATTAATACTTTATTTTCACATTCATTCATTTTATTATTTGTTATTATTGTTTAAATTTACTAAAAATGTATTTTTTTTTACATTTAAGCTAATGATAGTGTTTTTTTTTTTTAAATTTTGCTATAATGAGAAGTAAAACTAATTACACCATTTTAATACATTTATAATAACATCATACTTTCATTTATATTCTTCATGTTTGTAAAAGAAACATACATCATTCTTATCTATATCATAACAAATTAATGATAGATATATTTTATTTGTAACAAACTATAATTTCCTAACATTTCTTCCTATTCTAAATCAAAATACATTTATACTAAATTCTTGGAACCACCATAAGATGTTGGTGTTTTCTTGGTTGAATCACTGTCTCCCTTGACATTGCTGACATTCATCATGATGTGAAGAAAAATCGCAAATACCTCTTTCACAAAGTGACTTAATTTTCACCTGTGTACATATTTCCTTCAAGACCCCGATGATAAAAATACATGTAAAAATATGACATCTTGTTAATTGGACATCATTTTACATGATTGTTTTGGTGGACAAAGAATCTTCTAAGATAGTTCAAGGGGAAAGGTGACTGAACATTGGTATCCAGCCCCTTATCCCGGTGTCCTTGCCATTCATAGACAGAGAGATCTTGGTGCCCTTGCCATTCAAAGACACAGATCTTGCTCGATTTCTAAGAAAGGTCCATCAAAATAATGGTCAAACAAACAGCACTGTTGACACATGCCATATCAAGCAAGATTTAAAAGATACCAACTTCCATCGAAGCATAACACCTCACAAATATATCTTTTTCCATTGAGTCATTTATGCAGGAATTCCCATATCATCACTGAGTTTTGAAGTAATGACTAGGCACATGTGGAGGAGAAGGCAAATTTGCTACGAACTTGAACTGTCCAAGTAGAAAGATTTCAAGTCACTCAATTTGTCAAAATCAGAAATGAAGTATATTATAACAAAATAAAAGAAAAAGATTAGTACCTTGTGCTGCTTGTATTTCTCCCTAATAGCTTTGAAAGAAGCTGCCTTTCTTGACAAATACAAGTCATGCAAGATGATGACACATTCTTTCAGCTCAACTGCTTCGTAACCAAAGCATTCAGACAAGAAAGAAGTCTGCAATAGGTTCACAACATTGAGTACCTTGAAATACAAATAATAGCTTATTCTTCAAGAAAATTATATAACATAAAACATTTACCCAAGGATGAACTTCAGGAGAGATAATAAATCTGGCAAGAAATACAGCAGATGCTGCCACAATAGAAGGCAGAATTTTCAAGCAATCATAGTCCAACAAACTTAGCTCAGCAAGATAGCAGCTCAGAAATTCAAACAGCAAATTTGGAGCCTGAAACAATAAAACATAATAATTAACAAACTGACACAATAAAGCTTTCAAGAAAATGAAAAGAATAGGTAGATCTGTTCAACTTACCTTTTTGTTATCAGAAACAACATCAGCAAACCTCCTGAAACAACAACAACACTCAATTTCATTTCAACAAAAGCTAAATAGTCACATTCATACTCCCATTTACAGTATAAAGTTCATACCTTAGAAAGGTATTTACAGTAGGATTTCCCATCTCAAACTTTAGAGACTTGAGTATGTCAGCTTCCATCTTTACAACCTATATATTACCAGCAACCGTGTAAACCATAACAAGATTTTGCCCTATGAATAAGAGATAAAAGAGAAAAGTTAAGGGTATTTACCTCTGCCTTCTTGTATGTGTTATCAGTGATATTGCAGAAAGCTTCAACACGGGGTGGATCAACTTCCTCGTACTTGCTGATTATTAAAAAAGGAATGAAAATGTGATGTTTAAGCACATTAAATCAAACATTTGTTGCAAACTTAAAAAGAGTAATGGAGTCTTACGCAGCAATAAGCATGGACGAAACACCCAATAATTGAAGTCTTGATTTACTAACAGGATTAACCGACAAAAACCTATCTATGTACGAAACAGATAGATGAAGGGTGTCGGAGTGAAGCTTGTACTCTTCAGCTACCTCTACAAGCCAATCCACCAATATTGTCCTCATGACTACAGTAACTTCTTTCTGAACCTTCTCAATGTAGTCAACCATTGGTCTCCTCTTTCTCTGCATCTGAAAATCAGAAATTTGAAATTTGAGACAGACCCCAACAACACCAAGTTGTCATCTTGGGCAAAACTAAAACTTTGTTGATTCTAAAGAATGAGAATTACCTCCATTGCATGCAGATACTCATAGATGTCGCAAACATAAGATTGGTCGATCTGGGAGGAAGAGCGAGTAGCGAGAGATGGTTTCTTCAAATTTGGATTCTTCCGACATTGTAGTTTCTCTTTGCGTTGATTTTGAGTTTCGGAGACAATAACATTTGGAAAATTTGAAAGTTCACCCAACACAACACGCTGCCTTTTGGGGTGTTGCTTTTCGACCACGACCACAGGGGCAGCAGCAGCAGCTGCCTTTCTCTTTGCAGCTGCACGAGTCTCCATCTTGTTGCTTGAGGATTACAAAGAGAAAGAACAGATGAAGATGAAAGGAAGAAGATGGAGTTGAGGTGCTGGGCAAGGAAGATAGATCGCCACCATGTTTATGTATATATAATGGGTAGACAAGTCAAAGAGCGGGTTTTCAAATGAAAATTGAAATGATTTGGTTGTCTGAAAAATTTTAGGATTGAAAAATTTGGTTCGAAGTTGAAAGATGTACTTTTACTTTTGGGGAATGTTTTGGATTGAAAGAAAAAAAAATTCCCTATGGCGCGAGGCGGATATCTTTTCCGCCAAGTCGTATGAATAAAAAACTCTATTTTTTTTCTATACGCGGCTAACCTAAATTATTTAATTTTGTTCGGTTAACATGAAAATTGCTTTATACATTATATAAATTATTTTCTACACTAAATAATTTTTAATATATTAATAATATTATTCTGATTTTTATTTTTAAATTTATATATTGAATTAATTTTTTACCCAGGTAAAACATCTTATAAATTTTTATTTTTTTTATCTGTTAATGATTATTTTATTTTTTATTAGTTTATTAAAATAATATATTTTATTGTTAAGGTATCTATGATTTGAAATGAAACAGTTATATAATTAATTTTAGAAAGTTGCACAAATTTTTTAAAATATTTAATTTTCTGATAATAAATTCAATGTTTAGTAATATTTTTTAAGTTTTATACACGTGTGACATTTTTTAAATTATTTAATAATAAATTTTAAAATAAAATTAATGAAAATATTGTTAACATATTAAGAATCTATATTCTTAATAAAGATTTTTTTATTTTATTTTTTCAAAATTAATTTTCAAGTTTTTTTTAGTGATTGTTAAGGTAACAATTTATTTTTATTATCAAATATATAATCTTTCTATATAAACATTCATGTGAGAATATATATAGGTAGAAGACAATGAATATAATTTTTTTAATTACAAAGATAAAAACATAAGAGTTAATTAATTTTTTCTTCTATTATTTATCTATAGAAAAAGTTAAATCAAGTTTATTTTCACAGAATCTAATTTATACAGATAATAAAATTTTATAAAACTAACCACTCCGCCCGTAAATAAGAAAATCAGGTAACTAAAAATTGAAAAAAAAAAACATATTATCACACTTCTTAAAAGTAAGTGACTTAATTGAATCTTTTATTAATAAAAGATAAAATTAAATAAAATAAATAAACTAAAAAGGTAATTGAACCTGAAATCAAATTTAAATTTAAAGATAAAACATATAAAAAAAGTGAAAAAATATAAAAGGAATAAAATAAAATAAATAGGTGAAAAAGGTAAATATATTTTAAATTTAAAAGATACAAAATATTTTACCTTAACAATTACGGATTTTAGCTTTATATTTCCCAAAAGGACCCTAAATGAAAATATCTGTATCTTGTTTCTCTGGACCTCTCTTCCTTCACAATAGCTGCGGCCCCCGGTCAGTGAACTGCCTCCGTCTCTTTTCAGAAGCCTATTGTTGGTGGGTCTCACACACTCAATCACTCTCTGTTCTATCTTTTGATTTTTTTTTTTCTTATAGTCTGTATAGATTTTCTTTTGAATCACAGAGGCTGAACTGCTGAATAAAATTTTATAATCAGCTTGTATAGAATGAGTTATGGCTTGTGAAATTTTTATTATGGATTTAGGATCATAAGATTATGCCCAAATCAGGAGTTTTTGCTACTTCTGATCCTAGGTAGAATCCCTAAGATAATAAATTTATTATGTCTTTGAAAATCTGTGCATCAAAGCAAGTAAGAACCATAATCCTAATCTGAATTCCAAAAGAACAATTCAAGAACCTCATTCCTAATTTTTTTCAATTTCAGAAGCTATGTATCTATATAATAACTATTTCACTGCACTATATGCTGTTTGTTAAGAGAGCAAAGATAGGAGAAAACTGGAGAGTGATGGTACACTATAATGCCTTGTCTTCAGAACTGTAATTGAGAATTAATTATCATACTGGTGTGGAATTTGAAAAATTAAATGTATGGAATGCTGTCAATTTGTAATTGTTGAAATGTTTTACTATTTTTCTTAGATGAATCATGCCATGGCATATGGAATGTTGTGACTGGGATTTTAAGAGGTTGGATATCACAGTAGTGCCATTGTGGCTTTTTTAATGCTTATATGTTTAAATTTTCTGTTAGGCATAATAGTATAATGCTTTTCCTTTAAATTCTAGTGCTAATATCAACATGTTCAGTGTCAGGCTGCTGCTCTCCTCTGGAGTTTGAATAACTGAAACTAATTGGCTTTGAAGGACCAAAAGATGGGTGAACTTCTTTTTGATGATATTTTCATTGTTGAGAATGTAGACCCGGATGGTAAAAAGTATGACAAGGGTATGCACACCTTCTTTGTATCGTTTCATTTTAATTTTTGTAAAGATCAAACTGTTTTATAGTATGGGTGCTTGGATATGCAAAACTATCTTATTGAGTTGATAATGTGATATTAATACTTGGGTGAAGTAGCGCTGTATGATTTTTAACTTGAAAGTTGCCTCAACATGAATCATTGATTATTATAAACTATGACTCTATGCTGTTTTTGATATGTTTAATGACATTTAGTGGTATAGCTTTGCAAGCACTTGTACTTGTCTTCTTGTTTTTCTCCTCTTTACATTTCTTTTAATTAATAGGGCATGAATTTTACAGTTTCATGGGTATCTTCTTGCAGTTTCTCGGATTGTGGCACGTAGTGAGAAGCGTGACATCTACATGCTTCTAGATGTAAATACAGAGATTTATCCTATGAAAGAAAAAGAAAGATTCTTGATGGCTTTGTCTCCTTCACTTGTTTTGAATACTAAGGTAAGTTAATTCATTTACAGTTCCCTGCTTTACTGTGGTTTTAGACAATATGAACATAGTTCTCTTTAATCAACAATTTATTTAAACCTCTTACATAATTCAAGTGAAATATGGGCTTTGTTGTCTGCCTGATATTTTGTGAAAATTGGTTCATTGTCACTCGGTCACATATTATGGGGAGGTGCTAACTAAACAACATGAACTAGTTAAGGTAGGTTCAAAATAAAAAGGCCCAGAGCCAAAAGAAATTAAATGTCTTCCATGCATTGAAATATAAGTCATTTTGTAGTCGACTGTAGAGAAAGGTCCACAAAATGACTGTAATGTTACCCTAAGGTTATCTGCTTGCAAATCCATTTATTTTGAAACTGGAACAAGTAGTTCTAATGCCTGTATGGTATCAAACAAATTATAGATGGTTAAGGATTTCCTAGTGTCACAATAAATAAAGAGAAGTTTAGCAGGGTGTTTCAAGCTGTAACTACCATATTATGTTACTATATAAGTATGTGAAAGGTATCTGTTCAATTAAATTCAATGATGTATATTTGTCACAAAAGTAGTGAATATTGGTTTCACATTGAATTGATCTTTCTCCAGGATGGCTCGGTGTCAATTCAAGACAAGTTTGACTACATCATGCATGGAAGGCTGTATAACATTGAGGGAGGTTCAAAACCTCAGTTTGAAGTGTACGTACATTTTTTTATATTGGTGTTTTACTCCATTTTGTTCTCGTTTGAAGTATCATCTAGGGGTCTAGGATGTTTAATCAAATTGTGTCTTACATGCAAATTGAGTTAGCAGATAAATAGTTTAATGGCGTATTTGTAAGCGTTATGTTTCTCTACTTATTTCATGGAGTTTGTTCAGAATATAATTTACATTTTGCTTAATGGATTGATATCTTTCCAATCACAGTATGTTGGTGCACATTTTTTCTTTCGTAGTTCTACCTCCTGAGTTTATGCTTTTGTTCTTGAGATTGGTCAATTCTCCAACCGAGTTCTTTTTCTTGCACCAGGGAGGTATACGCATCATTTGGTGGGCTTCAGTTGATGCTGAGAGGACATGCTTCTCATTGTGTTAAGTTTGCAGTTGATCAGAACTTGTTCTTACTGATAAGGAAGATTGGAAGTTGATACTGATGGTGGTGTGGCCTGAAAAAAGAAAGGCACTAACATTATGTTTTAAGAAATTATTATGATATTGGATAAGTAATTTGCATTAACTATTTGAAATTTTTTGAAGATGACCGTTTATCAAAGTTATTTTCTTGTATATTAGATGTGTTTTAAATAATTGCTAAATCAAATTATTTCAACGATTTAAAATATTCTTATAATCAATTATAATCAGAATAAGTTTTTATTTGAGTAAATATGTTGAAAATTTCTTTTAATCTATTTTTTCACATTATACATATGCAAAAGGAAGAGTAAATAATCATAACTTCTTTATAAACTAACTTCTGTAAAGATTTTTTTCTAACTTTTACTGTTAAATTATAAATTTTGGAAGACTAGTAGAAAATTAAGTTGGCCCAAGAGTAAATAATCTCCAGCAGTTGTTACCTGCTTCTATGGTTTTTTGTCTGCACCCCATATGTTTTGAAGACAGTACTACCAATGCGAATTTTATTTGATTATGACGGCTCAACTTTCTTCTCCATTCCTATTTATATGATTGCTGGTGGTGGTTGTAATGTTTGGTAGTGAAGCACAAGTTGAAGGTTGTTTGTTTACCGTTTAGGTAAATGTAAAATTGCGAATTTCGAAACAAAACACACTGCTAATGGTTGCTGCAATTGGTGTAAAGGTGGTTGAATTTTTTTAGAGTTTGCGATTTCAATTATTATTATTTAGAAAAGACATTTTGGAATTGTACCGCCTAATTCGGGATGAATTTTAAGTCTACAATAAAATTATAGAGATATAAAAGGTAATTTATTTATGATTTAGAAATTATACTTATTAGGAGTTAAAAATAACTGTTCACATCCACTTTTACTTTTTATAATTATAAATATTTTTATTAATTTATTAAAATTTAGTACTAAATCATTAATAATAATTAAATTATATTTAAAATTAATAACAGAATATCTAAATATGAAGTATTAGGATATAAAACTAATATCTTTTATTTAAACTTTATAAAATGCTGAAGTATTGAAAAAAATATTTTCTATTTACTCTAAGTAAGAGCGGTTAAAAAACTTTAACGGTTAAGAGAAGAATCGAAGATAAAGAAAAAAAAAATCCGAAACATATCTTTTGGAACCATGAAAAAACACTCAGCGACACATATGTAATCCAAAAGTGTATTATGTGAGGTTTCTTTATTTTGGATTTTTTTTTTTTTTTAAGACATGACATTAAAGAAATATACTATTGTTTGATTGTCTGTAGAATTAGGAAATGGGATAATTTATTTAGGAAAGTAATAAATAATGATAGAATTGTGAAATTAGTTTGTAGAGGTCACAATATAATCAATATATTTTAAGTTTTCAATTCTTATAAAATTACGATGTTATGTATTTTTAGATTTAAATTTACGTGAAGAAAAATTCATGAATTATGGACCAAACAAATTTTAACTACTTTATTATTGTTTGATATCATTCTTTAAATATCCTCAAGAATTTTTTTAATATAATATAAAAATTAAATAACATTAAAAATCTTTTTTATTAATTCATAAATAGTTACTTTTTTCAGTATTTCTAATGTAATTTTAGATATTACTTTGGGAATTTAATAATTTATTCAATCATCGCCAATACTTAATATATGTAATACTCAAAAATGTGTTACAAACGCATTATAGATAAAATTTAGGTTAAATGTTAGTTTTAGTTCATTATATATTTTTGGTCACATTAAGTTTTAAAACCTTTAATTTAGTATTTTATATGTTTGAAAATGTTCATTTAATCATTTTGAACGAAAAAAATAAATAAGTTAATAAAATTGGTTGACATATTTTTTAATGGGATTTTAAAAGTACTAATTAACTGGTACTTTGTTTGTTTTAAAAAGATTTATTTCAATTTTATTTACTATTAAATAGATTAATAAAACTAGTTTATGTGTCCGTTACTAGTAAAATTTTAAAAAGTCTCCTGTACTTTATACTTTTAATTAAAAACTGTTTATTTTATTTTTCATGTTTTTTAAAAAAGGCTTGTTTTGATTCTTTATAACTACATTATTTAATAAGCTAAAACACAGTAAACAACACAAAGCTTTATCTTATATCTTTCTTTAGTTATAATATTCTATTTTTTTGGTATCTTATAGTAGATTTATACTTGATTCACTGCTTTATTTATAAAACATGTAAAGTTTATCTTTATTAACATGAAACATTTTCATTAATTTCTAATCTATAATATAATTTAAATTTTGAGGAGACTTGGTCCTAACAACTTGAATAGTTCTGACCTGCGGGCTACCGAAATGCAAATGCAAGAGATAATTGACGAGGGCAATGAGAACTAGGGTTTGCTTTGCTTAAGCTAACTTAAATTGCAAGAATGTAAAGAGTAAATTATACATATAAAGCAAGGGGTCTAAAAACTATCCTTAAGAGAAACTAAATAATAAAATACATAGAAAGCTGATAAAGGGCAATGTTCTAACACCAGTAAGGACCTAAAGGATGAAGATGATCCCAAGATGACGAATTGATATGAGTAGTTTGTCCAAACTGAGGACGCAATATGGTATTCATTTCATCATTCTGATCCATGTTTGCAGAATGCACAGGTTTCGCAGTTGGTGTTAACACATCAGCAATGCTATGAGGTTGTTGATCTCTGAATTCCAAAAGAAAAGGGATAAAGATTAATTTGACGAAACTTTAGTGTCACAGATGGATTGATGACAATAAAAATTACCTGGCAGAAGCAGGGTCATAAACACTCTCAAAGTTCAGATTCCGAGCATGTGGATTTTCCTGCGGAAACCAGTCTACTCGGTTGACAATACCATTTACATCTACAGGTTTTGCTCCATGTACCTAAGCATAATAATTAGATTATACTTCCCAATAAAAAAAGTCATAATTGAATTTGTAACCAATAATTGGCTGCAATCAACATATGTTGTATACATAGTTCCAAATTAAAAAAAAAATTATCACAATTGTTGTAATTTATAACCCTGTAATAGTCTGTCTTTCATGATCACAATGGAAGTTTATCTTTTTATTTAGGCATCTAAACTCTAAAGTTCCTTAACTAGATTGAGTTGATAAATTCTATTTAATCTATAGATTGTGCATAATTTTTTACATTTTTTAAACTTGTTTTTAACCATATGCATATTAATTTTTTTATCAGCAATATATGCATATTAATTTTAATTTATAGAAGAAACTATAATTCTCTTGAGAATACTGCGTCAGCTTGTGAATTATGCCAATATTTCTTATATATCTATTATCATATGAAATATCCAACATATATAAATGAAGTTTAAATTTAATTAGGGTTTTATGCAAATTACCAAAATCTCTCACTAATCATAGTGAACTTACATATCCAACATAGAGTGAAAATATAACAAACTTCTTATGGGTTAGATTATTTAAGAATAGATCGGAATGTTGGTTATTAATTTGTTGAAAAGTGAGCTTAATCATATCTTTTAAGTACCTGTGGAGAATGAGAAATTTGAGAATTATTCTCCTTCAAAACAGACTGCAAGACAAACAGTAATTTGTCTCTTAATTTGAAGACATTTCCAATTCATATAATTGATTAACCCATTTAATTATGTAATTAAAAAAATAGCAGTACTAAATTTATTGTGTGGCTACCAGTAACTGTAGTTAAGCAAATAGACTAACCTTTCGCAATTGCACTTGTTTGAGAGTTTGACGAAGGACATGTTCACGATATTCAGCCTCTCTCAGCGTTGTGATCTCAGAAGGATCACCTTCAAATATCCTAAAAAACAGTGAAACAATTGTGAGCATGCTATATTCCCTCGTTAACATACCAGAATTCCGTTTTGGTTTTGGTTTAATTGTTGATAAATTGTAAGCAATGACAAAGTCAAAGGAATCTACCTTAGTCGCTTTTCCATCTCTCTCAGTTGAGACTCGCAAGCAAAAATTTCTCTTCGAATCTCCTGAACTCACATATCAGTCAAGCACATATAACATCAATTGAAGTTGGAAAAAGATTATATACAATGCTAATTTGTTTACCAAGTACCTCAATTTGGGAAACTGATGAACTCACTGGGCTGCATTGCAACACGATAAAATTGTAAGTAATCAAATGCAGACTGTGATTCAAATTTATTGTAAAAATTTGGTAACAAACAAAATAAACAAGAGCTATAGAATAGAAAATACCTAGGGGCTTGACATATTTTATCAGCTTCATCTTTCAACTTACCAAGCAACTTTTGAATGTGCTACAAAGACAATGGAAAATTGTAATTTCAGAATAATATTCCAAAAAACTTCTAAAATCGATATCCCGTTCAAAAATTGATGTGATGCAAGACTAACTAAAGTAATTTACCTCTTGGTTATGCTTCCTTCGGAGTTTCACGACAACGCACAAGAGTTACGTAAGCCCACATCCCCGATACATCAAAGGTTGCAACATTAATCAAGTATCGAGCATAATAAGTTATACATACTTTTATGTCAAAAACAAGTTAAACATGATTAAGAGTAAGTTTAGTTACAGACTAAAAATACTTCCCAGAGCCTGTTATTAAAAATATAAAAGTATTTTTTAACAGGGAAGCTATTTTTGTCAAAACTCTAAAAAATTCTTATAATTCTGTATCCGGATATAGATTCTAAAATATTTAAGAAACATCAACACAAATTATCTCAAAGTTTGATGATGAGTTCTTACCTTCGGTGTTCATCCTCCGGAAGGTTAACATATCGCTCTAGAATTTCTTCAATGCTTTAAAACGTATGTTTAAAAAAAAGAACGAGTCATTAGATTTTCCAATGAAGATCAAAGCTTTAAAATAGAACAGATAAAATCAAGGAACGGATTATTTTCTGTATCAGCTTAGATTCAACTCTACCAAATCAATTAAAATATATTATAAATTTCATTTTACAAAGACACCTATTATGCCCTAGTTAATCTTGTAAATTTAACTCATTTGAAATTTACGATTGACCAATAACTTGTGGAGGTGATCGTGGGTAGGTTTCAGGATACAAATACCCAATTTGACAAAAATCAAAGGGACTATAATTTTAGAATTAGTTTTTACCATGAAAAAAAAAAAAAAAAAAAACTAGGGTTAGTTCATCTGAAGCATAGAAATCAGCAAACCTTTTGTTGCGAGAGAAGAAACTGGCTCTTCCAGATGGGGAAAACATGATGAGAGCCACATCAACATCACAAAGAACAGAAAGTTCGTAAGCTTTCTTCATGAGTCCATTCCTCCTCTTGGAGAAAGTGACTTGCCTATTTGTGGTGTTCTCAATCTTCTTGATTTGAAGCTTCACTCTCCCCATCTTTCACCCTGCTCCCACCACCTTAGAAAGCCTATCAATTGAATAAATATATAGGAAAAAGAAAATACTCAACCCCTCACAAAATTGAATAACCGAACCATACGTTAACCCTTGTCGAATACATCTGCAGGCAAAAGCGGTGAAAAGAGAAGAAAACAAGAGAAAAAGTGGAAGAAATGAAGGAGATGACTTTTTGTCTGTGTCTGGCAATTTATAAAAGGTGACGCCACAGGGCTAAGAGGGTGGCAGTGTGTGTATATACGCAGATAACCTGAAGAGCATATTAAGAACCTTAAAATGTTTATTTTCTCACCTTAGTGCTGCAACATGTATAAAACACCACTTTTAACTGTTTTATTTCATCATGTTTCACTAATGATATTTACGTTCGTTTCACTTCCTCTTTTTGTACTAATGAGGTAGAGTAGTCATACATAGGAGAAGAGTGAAGTTTGTCTCAGAAAACATACACCCGTCACTAGTGCAAATAGTAAAATTGACGATCGCATACATGAAAAATTACCAGCCCATGCAAAGAAGAATATCAATTACTTTTGTTTTTTGTTACTAGTTATTATGAGTTATAGGTGCCAAAAGTGAGGGTAGAGAGATCAAGCTTGCGGTGGTTTAAAGCGTGATAAAAGATGGAGGACTATTGCGCGTAAGCAATGGAAAAAAGTACAAAAAATGAGTTAGAGAAGCTAGCCATTGCCACCTCTTCAATTCTCTCCCTCTTCTAACAATCTCACAGACTCCGATTCTATTCTCACATTTTCCCACGACTTTCATTACCCTTATATTTATTAATCTAAATGGAAGATTTAGATTTTTTCCCTTTTCATTTTGTTTAAGTTCATTGGACGTATTTCCTCTCACAATTAACAAATTATTCTTTTTATTTATATTTATAATTATAATTATATTATATGCAATCTTTCAAACTGCAGATATGTTTTAATTTGAAAGTAATTTTGTATACAATTTCAATGTAAAAGAGAATTGATAAGGTAACATATTCGGTTATTATGATTTTGATTATAAGTTTAGATGATTTACAGTGAATTTGAATTATACAATAATAAATTTTTGTTTTGATAACCTTAGATAACTTACAAGTTGATGTTAAATATAATTTAAATTTATTTTTCTTCCTTAACTATTTAAAACTCTTTCAAGAATAAAATCTAAACTTTAAAGCAAATAATATTTCGTATACAGTAATTTATCAATGTCATTTCCATAAATTTAATATTATCTTAATGAACTTGACGTCTACTGTAAGTCAATATTCGTTTTTATAGTCCTCAACTAGAAAAAATACAAAAATAATTTTAAAGACGAATCTTTATTTTTTTTATATTTTAACATAGTACTTTTTAAATATATTAAGAAGTTTTATATCATTTTAAATATATTTTCTTTCTTTAATATTTTTTAATGACAAAAGTATGATGTGACTATAAATAATATGCATTTGACCGAACACTAGTTTAACTTTTGTAAAATTCCTTTCTTCTACCCTCTACCTCCATGGTGTTATGTTCCCTCCACTCATTCATCGACATCTTCATCAATTTCCATGCATAAAAGTTATAATGTAAAAGAGTTTGAAAAGTAGAAATGTAAAATTTTAGAGATTTGGATTGTATAATTATAATAGTTAATAAAAAATAAACTATGCATAACAATTAATAATGAGATTTAATTTTTTAACTACACCTTTCTGTTTATCCTTTTTACCCTTTGTATCATTCTCTTAGTCAACCGATTTTTTGGGTTCTATAAACTAACCACAATAAGTAGTCAATATAAAAAATTGGAACTGTTTTTATTTTATATTATAAAAAATAATAAAAAATAAATTATTTTTATGATTATTTCTATATACATATTTTATTACGATTGCAAACTTTATGTTTTGGTAATTATTTTATACTATAATAATAATTATATCAAATTCTTTAACTATATTCATTATATTGATTTATCTTAAGAAGAATGTAGACATACTCACGTAATATGTAATAACTGTTTCAAAACAGAATCAAAATAATTCGTTGTGTAGTTAATTTGGCTTGGGAAAACAGTTTTGTTGAAAGCCAGAATTATATATCGGTTTTTTGTTCTGTTTTTTTAAGAATAATGAGAAGTTCTCTAGTTTTTTCAATCCTCTACAATCTTCATCAGAAGTTGTGAGAGTAGTATGCGTGAGACAACGTGTGTGGTTTATATTCTGTGAGAAATAACACCTATATGTCCACAAATATAACGTAATAAAGTTAAAGATCCCTCCCCTGTTAACGAGAGGGAGTGACCCATGTTTTCTTGTTCTTGTATAAATGCTACTCTTATTTAACTTTTTACATATTTCTCGTAAATATAGTCTTTTTACTTGCTTTTAAACTTTTTCATTGCAGAACCCAAGTTCTATTAACTTTAATACATATTTTTGTTTCTTCAGCTTTTAACTTTTCATGTGGAGAAGAAATTATTAGGTGATGATTTACTGTTACTTAAAATCTTTGTCAGTGAGTGTTAAGCGTTCGAAATTATAGTAAGCAAGCAGCACCTAACGTTCAACATGCACACCTGGTACCAGCAATTCAAATACCCGCCAATCACTCACACCCCAAGCAACGTTTAGCTTCATAAAAAGAAGCTGCTATCTTCAACTTCATCAATGGCTCTGTTACATCCACGGGTGCGTACTGCACCATCTCAACCTCACCGGTGGCAACATGCTTGGATGATGCTGCCTCCTCTCGCCATTTGGATTTGTGGCATGTAATTTTTCATCTTCTTTATGCTTCCCTCCCTCCTTTCATCACTCTTTCTCACGCATTGCCCTTTTCTTTTGCAGTTTCAGCCACACTCCGTTATGGGTATTACGGGGATTCCCTTATCCTGCTTGGTCCTGCCTCATCCCGTTTGGTTACAACCAGTTCTGTTTTTGTGAAGCAGCTTCAGGTGTCAAGCAAGGACAAAAATCAAGTCTTTCTTCACGCTTTCAATAAGAAGCCCGAGTTAAGCTCCCAAACTATTTGGACAGCATCGGATTTCTTCCTTGTTGAAGCTTATAAAAGCAAGGTAACATTGTTATAAGGTTTGGTTTGGTTTGTTCTAAAGCAGTCACCCAGAGAATGTCTTTGAAGAATTTGATTTTTCAACTTCAGGGGATTTCTTTGTGGTTAAATCAAGGCTCCACCATCCGTATTAGGTGGGAAGAACATACTACTCGTAGTTTGGATCAGCTACATGGAATGGTGATTAAAGGTCATGGCTGTCTCTTTTCTTTTTTTCTGAGTATGAATTTCAGGTTTGTCTCAAGAATCATTCTTATTTCGCAGGAGACATGAAGTTTGAACTACCACAGGCTCCACAAACGAGCTTCCTCAATGAAATTTCTCTTCGAGAGACTGTTAATGGTAACTGATTATAGAATTAGCTGACTTAGCTAAAAATTGGGTCAAAAACTACTTTAGGGCTATAAGCAATTAAGCATCGGGTACAATTTTTAAACTAGAATTTGGATCATGAATTCAAAACTCTTTTCTACTTATATACACTGTTTCTATCATATTAATAATTAACGTGAGATTCTCAACCTACTCTATTTTGTTCATTTGTGTTATTTAATAATAACCTGTTTGTTAAGTTTAACAGTTATTAAGGTAAACTCTTACATCATCTTAAAATTTAACTCAACATTAAAAACTAATTTATAAGAAGAGAGTTGCCTCTTATTTACTATACCATTATAATCATATTACTAGTCAACTAGAATGAGCAATACTTATTGTTGTTCATTATAAGTTGATCTTCGCTTATCATGATTTTATTTTAAAGAAACAATCTTTTTTCAGAAAGCTTAAGACAATCACTATTTCTTTTGATGAAGAAATTTGTTACCAATTATGCAGCAATATGTCCCATTTTATTCTTTAGTGTTACGCCCAATTATCTTTGATTAGCTAAGTATATGGAAATTTCGAAAGAGGCAGGGTATTTTGATTTTTGTGGATATTGCTAGGTAAAGAAGCCGAATACATGGTTGAGGAAGATGATAGATACCACATTGGGGTGCTAAACATGAATGCGAGGAACATAATCTTGACTATGGAAGTTAATGTTTCAGCAAAGGCATATGATACCAGCAAAGCCAAGAAGATGTGCTCCACTGAAAACGGACCTTGTAGGCTCAGTTTCTTCTTCCCTAATACTCATTATGTTATTCTTACGGCAACCAACAATGTAAGGCACAAGTAAACTTGTCTGACTTATTTATCTTTGGAGATCTTGGCCAAAGTAATTCAACAATACATGGTTACATCGATTGATTACAGGGAGATGGGTTATCGCATGTTGAAATTTCTTTAGTGGCCCGCGCGTTTGCCTACATAATACTTCTAGGTACAACGATTAAAATTTCTGTTCTAAAGCCTTTGGTTTAACTATATATACTTTTTGTTTCTAAAGATGCCGCATTTTTTTGCGTGTAGGAGTTATTGCTATTGTTGTTTATCTGATTCTGAAAGTCCTTGGAGTTTATGGTGATGCTGAGCAGCATAGTCATGTTACAATCGATGTTACGTACAGAACAAGTAATGCAGTTGCCACACTGACCGAGACTGAGCCCTTGATGCGAGTGGAGTCAAATCGAATGTCATATGGAACAAATGCAAAAGATGAGGAAGAAAATTCAGGAGCATATAGTAGCTCTTCAGAGGAGTTATATGATGAAAAATTATGTTGCATTTGTTATGATCAACAACGCAACAGCTTCTTTGTTCCTTGTGGACATTGTGCCACTTGCTATGACTGTGCACAGAGGTACTCACTACTGAATATTTTCATAGGCTTCAATTTATGCTAATTTGAGGAGATTCACATTTGAGTGCGTTTTGCAGGATTGTGGATGGGGAGAGCAAAGTGTGTCCTATATGCCGAAGGCTTATTCACAAAGTACGAAGATTATTTCACATTTAGGCTTACAGACATGTGTCTTGTAGTGATTTGATTTGAGGGATCATGTAGATAGTGGGGGAAATTTGGTAGGGAATTAGGCTTTGGGAGTGGTTTTGTGAAGAGATTGAGTGATGGTATTTTCTATTTTTGGCACTAAGCTGCAGGGGAAATGAGTAACTATAGTTTGGCAGAGTTCAGCTTCGGCTAACTAAGCAACCACAAAGATACTCTTCCTATATATTCTCTTCATATTTTCGGCATAAGTTCACAGATAAATTTGTTCTTACCCCTAACTATTTATATTAAAAACGTGGTTTTTAAGTATGTATAAAAGGTAACTTTATTTTTAGATATTATAATTTTATTCCCTTAAAGTATTTAAAAGCATCTTTATAAAAGAGATCGCTGAGAATAAAGGAACTCCAACTCGTTTCTAAGACAGACTTTTGTTCGGATTTGGCATCAGCTCAGTATTCCCTATGAACTATTATCATTTTTACCATAAAATAATTCATCAGTGAACGGGCACGAATTTAACTATACCAAGTATGATATTGCTTATTCCATCATAAAACCCTTTTTCAATTACCACAAACATCATTTTCTTTTAAGATCAAAGCATGTCACTTTGTGCAGAAATATTCTACCCTATGATATTCTCCTGGCCCTTGAAGTCATTTTGTGTTGAAAATTGTACACTCACTCTTCCATGATCGATGCCCTGTACCAATTAAGTAAAAGGAATTAAACTATTCCTCTACAATAAGCTGTTAAGCTGAAATTTACCAAAACAATTGTTTGTCTGATTGCTGGAATCAGGAGCCACCATGGTACATAAACCACAATTAATTTTCTAACTTGGAAACATAGTGGTTTCACCCAAAAACTATTAACCTTGTATCAGCTGGTGGCCACACCCAAAGATACAGCTAGTGACAGGAAATGAGTGATAATAATGTTTAGAATTAAGGATAGAAAGTTCAAACTTATGTGTGGAATTTTAATCTTCAATCTTCAAATAAATATTCCCAAGCTAAAGTGCCAAAAAAAGGTCTACAAGGGAGACTAGTTGTGTGGCTTCAAATGGTGCTGCAACTGTTCCCTTGGACTATTGCATGCCAATTTTTTCACTCTAGTCCTTCTTTAACCTTTCAATGACTCCAACATAGTTCTGAGTGGAAAACAGATGTCATTTTCTCTCTTGCAGTCTGACACAAGTCATCTTAACTAAGTACTCTCACATCACAGCAACTCAATTTTGGTGAAGATTTTCTGAACTTGCAACTGAATAAAAGCATGGGTACACAACAGAGAAGAAAAGGGAGCCAGTGAAAGTGTATGAGGATGGCCCACTTGACCTTATCAAAATCTGATGGCTGTTGTTATGACTGCAGATGCTACAATACAAGCTAGAAATCAAACCACCATAATCAAAACTATATACGTAATTGCACCCTGTAGTACTTTATGGGCAGGAATTGAACTTACAATCTTCTTCCATAAAGGACACTTATCCTATGGATTATTGTTGAGACACAAGTTTCAAACAATCATAAGATGCTGGGTATCAACTAGGTAAGGCTATGTTTTCAATTCACTACACTGTTTACCTTTTGGAATTGTTCTCTTTAGACAGTCTTGTTGCAAGACACAACACTGCAGTACCAGCATACTTTGGCTCCTCCCATGTTATATTTATAAAACTAAAGTTACTCCAATAAAATATTTAAATTACTAAAAAAAAAAATATATAAGTAATATATATATATATATATATATATATATATATATGCATGATCATGTATTTTCTATAGATTATTTAGCCAATTTGTCAGTTACTAATCTTTTTATCATTTTTAATGAATATTTTCTTTAATTGTTTTTTCTATTTATATATTCAAATTTGAGAATTTACTTAAAAAATTAGGTTTAGTTTTTTTAATATCAATTATTTCTTCTTTTCAGTTTCTTTGTATTTTTAATAAATGGTTCAATTTAATTATTTATTATTTAATTGATTTAGTTTTTTTTATTAAATTGACTTCAAATAGTGATATTAAGTAATAATAATACTTTTAAACCAATTTGGATTCCTTTTCTATGTGGCTTTAAAATAAATTGATTTTTATATTTTAAAAGTATATTAAATTTCTTTTAATATAATCAATGTGTTTTGAAGAAGGAACATTAGAAGAAAGAATAGCAAAACTCAACCTTTCAACTTGTTTTAAATCTATTATTATTGATTAGCCACAATTTTTTTTCTTTCACCTTGTCACTGTTCAATGAAAAAACAAGAAATTAAGTAACAAAATTAAGTAATTAAAACTATTTTTATTAATGAAAAATATTATTATTATTAATGAGAAAATTAAGTAACAATGTTTTTAAAACTATTATTATTAGTGAAAAACAAGTACTAAGTAACAAAATTAAGTCTGATCTTACCTTAGTAATTTTAACTATTTAGATATAATTTATATGATCATTTGGTTTTTCCTCTTGTCGCAACCGGGATCACGACGGGACGATCAAAATTTTGTTTTAAAAAATATTTAAATAATTAAATAGAGATTTGGAGTTTCCATTACAGTTTATTATGGAAAACTATAGAAAAAAAAAATGTCTACGAACCGGATTCCAAGATTCGGGAGTCGTTTACGTGCGGGAAGGTACTATCCGCGACGGTACCTTTAATTAAACAAGTAAAATAAAAGAGTGATTAGAAATATTTATTTTTCCCAAAAACCAGAAATAGAATGCAAATAACAACAAACAAAAATATATATTTTTAATAGGGGTCCGACAAGGATTTGACCTCGTTTGTACGCATATCTATACAGGATAGAAAATCAGGGTGCACGTAGTTCTATTCTTGGGTATTTGTGAGGGGCGTTTTCGTCGAGATGTGGTGCTTGTAGGGTTTGCTGAAGGGTTTCGAAGCTTGCATTTTTTCCGTGAGTGATATTTGGTGGTTTGTGTATTTAGGAAGTGGGGTTAACATGGAGATGCATGTTGATGAAATAAGAATAATTGTGGGTGCTTTTTTATTTTATGCCATGAATGAATGTAAAAGCAAAAAGGAAAAAAAAAACATACCTGTTGCCTAGTCTTTTCTTTCTCAGTGTGTTTTCTTTTTTTTTTCTCTTCTCAATATTCTCTCTCGTTCTCTTTTTTTCTCAATTACCAAAAAATGATCCCTCTTTTCTTTTTCTTTCTCTGACTAATATATCTCTTTTTCTTTTTTTTCATTATTTTAATTGATATTTATTTATTTTTAAATGCCAGTGGTTCAGTTCAAAGAAGTTACCACTCTTTGACTCATTCATATTTATTATTTTTTAAAATTAATATTAAAATGAATCTATCCAGTAAAAATCCATTATTTATTATTAATTTTATTTTTATTTAAGTGAATAACGTGGGTTGTTAATTTTTGATTAAAAACAAATACGTGGAGTTAGAGAGTGAGAACATGGAAGTATACTGACACTCATTCTTTTTATGGTTATTTTTTATTATTTATTCTTTTTGAATATATATTTATTTTTATTTTGTTTTTATTATTTAATCATCAATTATTTAATATTTATTTATTTATTATTTGTTATTTTCGTTTTTTTAATTATTATTATTTTTTAATTGTTATCTTTTATTTACCACATTTTTAGTTTTCTCTTAATGGAAAAATTCGATATATATTTTTTAATTACTATTATTACTATTATTTTTTTTAAAACAAATTTTTAATAGACTGATTTCTTACTATTTCATTTTTTATGAATTTTATTTTATTAATTTATTCATAGAATGTAATGGAACCAAAGTCTCTTTTTTATTTAAATGACAAAAGAAAAAAAATTGTCCAACATGATTTATGATTTGTTATATTTTTAGGTAGTAATGTTCAAAGTTTTACTTGAAAAGAGATGTGAGTAAATAATCTATGTCCTAATAATGTAAACGATTTCTATATAAATCAATCAGAAATAATAAAAATAAATTATTAATTTTTAAAAAAAATGTATTAGTGATAGTCTTTAATTAGTAGATGATGAAATATTTATACTGACAATATAAAATAACTTCAGAAAATGTTTTCATAAAAAGGGTAAAATATTTTTCTTCTAATTAATATCCCTCTCAATTTTTTTCTAAATGTCATTGTAATAAAAACAAAAATATCTATAACTACATTGTTAATAATTCAAGATTCATCTAAAGCACGTCACTGTTGTCATTATAACCGCATCCATCAGATTAATTTTTCTGCTTTTTCTCACAATTTTAAGAATAATGGCATAATCATAATTCCAATTGTGGTCAAACTTAAAATTTAAAACTTTGAATATAGTATATATAAAAACATTATCATTTAGTTTCATATTCTTTTTAATGCATTTAAATTTTATCTTTGGTGACACCAATACATTATAAAAATTGAACTTGTCCCTAGTTATATATCTTTCAACAACACATTATGAAAGCAGACTAGTCAAAATTTAAAAGTGGTATTATCTCAAAGGTTAAAACTAAAAATTTATATCGTTTTTTTTATCACAACATGGAGAGATATCATCTATCTTCCTCTTTTATTCAAGAATAAGCTTGCAAATATCTTATAATTTTCTAACTTCATACTAAGATATGTTTTCTATATCTTTAAACTAACTTATACATTAATTGATTTGTAAAAGTTTTTTATATAATTTAAAAAAAATGTTTGATTCATAAGTTTATTTTACTTATTATAACAAACTTTTTGTTCTCTCTAAAAAAATGTAATGAATGTAAATGAGCTCTAAATTGAAAAAAAAAATATTTATATATATAAAAATAACTTTTTATTTTGAGTCACCTCATATTACTAGCATTTAGAGTGAAAAGTAAAAGTTCATAAAATTAATATCTATGAATTTTAATATTCTCTTTATAAAATAAGTCTCTTTACCTTTTTAACTTTTTTTTATATAAAATTGATACAAATGGAAATTCATAAGAATAAAATTAACAAAAGCATCAAATTTAGTCTTCATAAAACTTCATCAAATGTTGCTTTATATTTAGTGTCATGCTTTAAAAATAAAGCAACATTTATTATATAAACTGAATTCATCTTCCACGATATTCTTTATTAATTTTTGTTCAATATCTTCTTATTTGGCAGTCTAATAGTTCCTTTCTAAGATTTGATGGTATTTGGTATAAAAGTTTATTTACTCTGCTCTAAAACTTTAAATAGATTTGAATGCCTGATTTTTTTTAACAGATTAATAATTCTATATTAAATAGAAATAAAACAGCTTTCAAAAATCACTTTAGAGCCTCATAATGTTCTTATGTACTCAGAAGTTGCATTCACATTGTTGGATGTGTTAAGTTGATTACATTTGGTATGCAAATATGGTAAAAAAAATGATATGGTATAAAAGAAAAAAGAAATTACTCATAAATTATAATGAAACAAAATAATCAATATTGAACTTAAGACATTATCATCAACTTACTTTTTAAAAACGAAAAATTAATATTGAGTTATGATAAAATTCCTTAATCAGGCTTTGCTCTTCCCATTTGTAAAACTATTTTGTCATTAAACTATAATTTTAAAATAAATTCAACACTAAATTAATTTTTTTATTATTAAGTAATAAAGGAAAAATTAATTTGTATTTTTTTATCAGTAAGATACTAAATCAATTTTTCGTTCGTTCATATGCTGAATTTATTATTGTCCTTTAAAGAAAATATAAAGTGATTGCCGCACGACCATCAGAGATTATCAAAAGGGTTGGACGAGAACCAAAGGTGAAGAGATCTTATTAGGTTTCGTTCGCTTAAAACAACCAATCCTTATCAGGAAAAGACCAGAAACACTTGCTTAGACACGGGTTAAAACTCGTCAATATTTACTTTTTAATAATTTATATAAATGATTAAATACACATTTAAATTTTAGATTAGGGAAGACACGTTTCTTTTTAATATCCGATCAGACCACAGATTTTGACCACAGTCTATTAAAATAATTCTATGACCAATAGAAGAAATTGAAAATTAAACTTAAATTACATCTCTATTTTAAAAGTTATATTAATAATAATAAATTAAAATTAAACTATATAAATAACCATTAATAAAAATAATGTCTAAAGCGACTTTTCATAACCTGAAGTACCATGTGGGTGCCAAAAACATATAAGGAATTGAAGTGATGTATAAATTGTAGGAAGATCTGAAAACCTGAAATATATATATATATATATATATATATATAACTTTTAATATGAATTATTAAATTCAGTTACATGACCTTACACCTAAATTTTAGATCAGGGTTAAACATTTTTATTTTAAAAATTATATTAATAATAGTAAGTTATAATTAAACAACAAAATAACCAAGTGATTTTCATAACCTGAAGTACTATGTTGGGTGCGAATAAGAGAAGTCAAATATATGAGGGAATTGAAGTGATGTATAAATTGTAGTAATAACTGCGGACCTGACAAGGAAAATAAAAGTAGAAAGAATGATGGTGTAATAAATGATCGAACGGTCACAGACACAGACGGTGAGAGAGTTTATCTGTGGAATGACGAAAAAGGCCATGTAATTGTGACGTGTCGCTACGCTATTTACTTAAACCGAGCGAATTGCATCTAGGAACGGAGTAGAGAGTAACTAGCTACAGGACAAAATGGCTAGGCGAGATGGTAGATAGATCCGTATAAATAGGCGTGTTGAGTATGCACACGTAGCAGGCCACCGCGAACTGGCTTCCTCCGCCGCCCGCGCACGCCGGAAAGTTTGATCAGAATGAGTGCTCCGTCGCGAGAAGAGGGGTCGAAGGAGGAGGAGAGAGACGAGGAGGCGAACCGGCTTCTAGAGGAAGCAGGAGCGGCATCATCATTATCATTGGAAGAAGATGTGGCATACGAAGCGGGGGAGAAGATCCTGGTGGCGGAATTCGAATTTGACACGGTGGATGATTCGACCGTTCCTCCTTTCTCATGGAAGAAGCTGTGGCTCTTCACTGGGCCTGGGTTCTTGATGAGCATAGCTTTTTTGGATCCGGGGAATCTCGAGGGGGATCTCCAGTCTGGGGCCATCGCTGGCTACTCGCTCCTCTGGCTCTTGATGTGGGCCACCATCATGGGCCTCTTGATCCAGCTTCTGTCCGCCAGGGTCGGAGTCGTCACGGGCCGCCACCTAGCCGAGCTCTGCAGGGATGAATATCCCCATTGGGCCCGCCTTGTACTCTGGTTCATGGCCGAGCTGGCCCTGATTGGTGCCGACATTCAAGAGGTCATTGGAAGTGCCATCGCCATCCAAATTCTTACCCGAGGCTTCTTCCCTCTCTGGGCAGGAGTTCTAATCACTGCTTCCGACTGGTATCCTTCCTTCTTGTTGCTAATTCCAGTCATTTAACTCATGTTTCGATAAACTTTTTTTTTTTTTTTTTTTTCTTTTTTTTTAAACTTTTTTTTTTTTTTTTTTTGGTATACCAGAAGATAATAAGAAATTATCTCTTAGACTAAAAATCAATGCATGTACCTCCAGCTTCGGAGAGAGCCTTCCATTCAAAACTAATTTTACTTGTTAGAAGAAGTTTGATTCATTTTACCCTTTTTTGTCGTTTTTCTATCAAAAAAAGTTTATCCAAATTCTTGATGTTTGAAATCCACCGGTCAAGTTTTTGGGTGGTTTTTCTTATGTTAAGCCTCTGTTTGTTAGGTTTTGGTTTCATGTTTTTTTAATTATACCTTTCTTCTTCAAATTAGTTTCTCTACAAGTTTATTTTTAATTGATGCTTTCACAAGCTCATTTTAGTTCATGGAAAATTTTATTTTGTTTTCTGTTCTTATTATTTTTCGTCAATTGCTTGCAAGCTTTCTACTTTTCATGTCAGAACGTGTTTTAACTGTGGTATATTCTGTCTGTTGTTGAACAGCTTTTTCTTTCTATTTCTTGAGAACTATGGAGTGAGGAAGTTGGAAGCTGCTTTTGCATTTCTCATTTCTGTTATGGGTCTTTCTTTTGCCTGGATGTTTGCTGATGCGAGACCTAATAGACAAGAGCTTTTAATGGGTAAATTTCATCTGATGTTGTGGTTGAAACATCACTTTTCTATGTGACCCATGTGTTCTTTAATAGCTTGCCCTTCTCACTGGTGTTTCGGAAGTTAAAAGATATCTAGCCTTTCATGGTCTATGGGTATAGTATAACTGTGTTTGTTCCTTTTGTTAGGTATTTTGGTTCCGAGACTAAGCTCGAAAACAATTCGTCAAGCTGTGGGTGTTGTGGGTTGTGTCATTATGCCTCACAATGTATTCCTGCATTCTGCTTTGGTTCAATCAAGGAAGGTTGATCCTAATAAGAAAGGTCGCGTACAGGAGGCTCTCAACTACTATTCAATTGAGTCTTCAGCTGCACTTTCAGTCTCCTTCATTATCAATCTATTTGTCACAACGGTTTTTGCTAAGGGTTTTTATGGAACAAAGCAAGCAAAAAACATAGGACTGGTCAATGCAGGGCAGTATCTTGAACAAAAGTACGGAGGAGGAATCTTCCCTATTCTTTATATATGGGGAATTGGGTTATTGGCAGCTGGTCAGAGCAGCACCATCACTGGCACATATGCTGGGCAATTCATAATGGGGGGCTTCCTCAACCTTCGTTTAAAGAAATGGATGAGAGCAATGATCACTCGAAGTTTTGCAATTGTGCCAACTATAATTGTAGCTATAGTTTTTAATAGATCAGAAGCCTCCTTGGACATTTTGAATGAATGGCTCAATGTGCTTCAGTCCATGCAAATTCCCTTTGCTCTTATTCCCCTCCTCACGTTGGTCTCCAAAGAGCAGGTCATGGGAACCTTTAGAGTTGGACCTGTTCTTGAGGTTAGTTAATCATCTCAATGTTCTTTCATTTTGCTGCTTGTAAATTATAAGATCTACCTGAAGCAACTTGCCTCATGGTTCAAAGTTATGTTTAAGGGAACAAAAGTAAAGCTTTCCAATGTTTTTGCTTTGTGGATGCAGCTATAAATATATCTTTTTCTGTAGTTAAGGATGGTTGTCTGTGAGGTTTGACGGCCAGAGGCAACCTGATTATCAAATCTAGAGCTATTTACGATGTATGTTGGTTATTCAATAACTATCTGTACCTGTTTGCTGGGTAAAACTAGAAATAGATCTGCAGTTATATTTAAGAGAGTGAAACATGGTTGATTCCTGATGTTTCTTTATAGTTGCTTCTATCCCCTTTCTTGTTTTGCTGCTTAGATGCATTTGGTTTCAAAGTTACTTCGAAGATCTGTTTCTGTGAAGTGTAATGTGAAGATGTTTGAATTTCAGTTCATTCTTCTATAGGGAAAAATAGAAAAATTATACAGCTCCTTGCTTGAGTTCATGGAGTCCTAAAGTTTTAAGAAATTGAGTCTTAACTGTAAGGAAAATTATTACTACCCATTGACTTCCATGTACATAACTATCATATAGCCTGCACAAGTATTTGTTCCCATACAAGATTCACATTCTTGTGGCCCTCTTTGGGGGAATTAGGTTGATGTAGAAGTAATTTAAGGAAAAACGATGAGCAAATACCATATTCGTTAAGTATACTGATTTCAAGATTACAAAATCTTCTCTATTTTTTCCATACTAATGTTTACTTATTTTATACTTGTAGAGAGTAGCATGGACTGTTGCTGGACTGATAATAGTGATTAATGGGTATCTCTTGTTAGATTTCTTCATTTCTGAGGTGAATGGCATTTTGCTTGGTCTTTTAGCCTGCTCCTGCACGACAGCCTATGTTGCGTTCATTGTATATTTGGTTTCACAGAGCGGTATTCTTCCTTCTGCATGGGTTAATCGTCTTCCCAAGGGATTTTCTTCAACTGGGAATTAATTCAACAAAATTCACACTTTGATGAAAAATCTGGAAATAGTACGGCAAACTTCTGCTTGACAATTTTGCATGAGTTTTGCTTCATACACCGTAAAGTTTATAAAGTTTCTCTAACCATGCAACCTGGATTAAAGAAAATACAAGGTCGGATAGGGGAAAACACCTAGTTTTAACTGCACTTCATTTTTGCAATAGCCTTACAGCGTTTACCTTCCATGTGCAACAAGATGGATATACCTTCAGTATGGAAGACGTGGAGAGCGCATCATTCCAGCTTGCAGGATAGATTATAGATTTACCGCTCTACATACCTGCCATTCTTTTTCTAACGACTTGTGCATTGCTCCATTATTCTTTGATGTATACAGTTTGTATTTAACTTGGAACTGGCACATGTTCCTGTCATGAAGGAACACAACAAGAAGTACATTCTACCTGCTGAGGGTAGAAAGGTAATCAAGACAGCAGACATAAGTTGTAGGGAATACTCAATAGTAAGATCTGGAGTACATTTGTTTTATTATTTTTATGTTTTCTGGTTAGTTATGATCTCACCTTAAGTGAAGGTGCTACTCAGTTGCTGAGCAACACACTAGCAAACTGTTAGAACCTTGATTTGATTAGGATATAGTTAATAGGTTACTTTTAGTTGAAAACGAAAAGGTGTTAAACCCATTTGATGAATAACTTGTTGAATTATATGTTAAAAGAACTCATTTCTCTTGTTGTCATCCATTTTTCACTCAATTTTGAAGAAAAATCATTTTGGGTAACCATTTCATCATTTTTTTTTTTCACTAATTTCTTCTTTTACTAAATAACTAATTTCTTTGGTGGAATCTACCTCAGATTTTGTTTTAAAAAGACTTAAAAGCTTGAATGGGCTCGTGTAGTTTCCTAGAGTTACGAAACACTTGAGCACGAAAGTCACCTATTCCCAAGGTGAGAGTAAGTACGTAGACCGAAGAAGTAGGAGAGAAGGTTTTAGTCACGGGATAAACGTTCATAGGGGAAGGTTTTAAAATAATCTGACACAAAATCTTTTGTCTTAATAATAAAATTAATATCAATATGCTTTTTAATTATTAATATCAAATTATATTTAAATATTAATATCAATTTAATATTTAATTATTAATATCAAAATAATATTTAATTCCTGTCCCCTATACACTAATAGATAATGTTATTGTTTCTGCTATGATAAAGTGCATTTTGAATTGTGTGAAACTTTTGTGATCTACAATTTCTTCTTGGTTCACTGGAGCAGTATATGCAGCTTCAACATGTTGACCCAATTATTCATTGTCATCTTTTTCGGTGATAACAAAAGGGGATAATGGAGATTCATTATCTTTTTCAGTATTAACAAAAGGGGATAATGGAGAAGTTTTGGTGTTGATATTTTCTTTTCCATACATTTGGCACTTGTAAGGAGTTGTGTACAATTTCTTCTTGGTTCACTTGAGCACCATATGCAGCTTCAACATGTTGACCCAATTATCATCTAGAACTTTAGCATTATCATTTCACCATCTTAACGCTCATCATACTCATTATCTTTTTTTCAGTAATAGCAAAAGGGGATAATGTTATAGTGTTGAGATATTCCTTCCCATACATTTGAAATTTGTAAGGTGTTGTGTCCCTTCCAAGATTTGTTCCATTAGAATTCTCAAATGACTCTCTTAACTTTTTGGTTGTCCAGACCCCTTTTTAGTTTGGTGGCATGATTTCATCATATTCAATTTTAAGTTACATGGCCTTAACTTACCTTAGTTTTTGTTTCCACAACCACAAAGCCTATTGTTATGTACTCAGTGGTAATTTGGATCTCCAACAACAACTAGAAATTATCCACCGAACGTTGTTTTTAATTAGGTGACACCTATCGACCCCAATCCATGGTGGAATGTAGATCTAAACACAGGTAGAAACTACTTAATTAGAGTTGTAAAGTAGGTGACGACATTTCCAATTTATTTACACATGTATTTGTCACACAGCTTCATGTTAACTCTGCTTCATATGACCACAATTTTGAAAGCTATTTTATTTCATTACCTTCTACTCTATCTTGTATGATTAACTTAACCTTAGTCTTGCAAATTATAATCCTAGTAGAACAATTACATATGAACTTACCAATTATATCCTTGAATGTCATGTCTACAATTGTTACTTTTTATTTCGTTGAGTAGAATTTCATCCTCTCACTTATTGACATTTGTGTTATTGCAAAACCCTACCACGTGTGTTATTTAGCAAAGTTGTATGCCTAGTTTACACCAAATCAAGAATAAGGTATTTTTTTTTCTTAGAAAATAAACTAGACTAAAACTTATATTAAAACATATTTATTTAGAAAATGTTAAACTATAGATATTACTATTTTTTTAAAGTTTAACCTTCATAAATAATAATAATAATAATAATAATAATAATAATAATAATAATAGTTATTATTATTATTATTATAAATATATTATCACATATAAAATCACAAGATTTTAATTAAGTTTATTGAAAAATAAATTTATGCCTCATTTAGATTGCTTATTACAAAATATGTTTTTTTAGATCCCGTATCAATTAAAGATAAGGTTTTTTAATAGTAAATCAATAATAAGTCATGTAAGGTTGAATTAGATTTAAAGTCTCAGTTGAGCAATTTTAAGGTGAGGAGGTGTGTTAGTAATCTCAAATTGACTAGAGATAATCTTTCAAATAATTTATAAAATGAGTGTAAACTCACCTTACTCGCCAATTCTATAAGTCATTTCGTCAACTCTTTAAAAATTTCTTGACAGGTAAAGAAAAACTTAAACCACCTACTTTTATCTAATAAACTATGAAAATAAAAATATAAAATTAAAACTTGTGTAGTTGAGAAGTATTGTTTCAACTTTTATTAATGTTTAAACTCTTTCAAACATAGACCTTAACTAAATTTAAAAAAAAAATGGAAAGTAACTATTATAGAAAAATTTACAAAGGAATTTATAAAGTTTGCAAGTATTTGAACAAGAGAGTGAGGAAAATTGTAGATCATACAACCATATAATTAAATTATTAAATCATCTCTTCAAAGTTTGAAGTCATTATGAGATTGTTAAAAAAAAACCTTTAATTTCTATATATGGGATGTATGAATTTGTTTATTTATTTCACTCTCTTATTATAAATATTATTTTTCACTTAATATGTTTCTTATATTCGAAAACCAACTTTCATCCTAATCCTAAATTTGTTAAATCATTTAAATATTTTCCCTTCACTCCATATTTTAAGTTATATAAATGGTAAATAAATTTGTAAAAAAAAAAATTATTCCCAAAACCACGTTTATATAAATAAAGTTATATAAGACTATTTAAAAGTATGCAAATTTTATAATACTTCAATATATAATTTTAAATATTTTTACATAACTAAAATTCAGTTTTTGAAAATATATTTAAAATAAAAAAAATATAACACAGTTTTTTTTTACTATCTTTAATTAATAAAAAGTATGATTATAAACATTTGAAATTTGAATGTTTGAATTAACAAGTATAATTAGTTATTTACGCAAGATTTGGTGAATAAAAAATCTTTCTAGTAAGAATATTAATATTTTACATTTTTAATGCATTGAAATGGATGGTTATATTACTTAGGATAATTATAATAAATATTTTTCATTATTTCAACGTTCAAATTGATAAAACAAATATAAAATTGACAGTTTAAATAAAACACATGTATGGGAAAATTTTCTAATTTCTATTTTAAATAGCGGTTCAAAATTTCTTCCTATGAAAAATAATGACTTTTCTATTTTTAATATGTAAAATAAATTATATTAATTAAGATAATAATAACTAGGATAATTTCATAATCAGAATATTCATATCGACAACAACATAATATTTCTTATTCAAATGGAGAACTTTTCAATATCTATTTTGATTTTGTGGCATAAATAATAATAATAATAATAATAATAATAATATTATAGTTATAAAATAAAAATCACATGTTAACCATGATATAATATATTTTTCTTTTGGTTAAATTACTTTTTATCTTTTGTTTATTTATTTATGATGTCCAATCTGCACTCTCTATTTTTAAATATTTTAATCAAGTCTATTAATTCTCTGAAAAAATTAATAATACCCTTCCAGTTTAAGTTGAGTTGTTGCAATTTTAAACTATTACTATTAAAAGATAGAGGAAAATGATATTAGCAAATGTACTATCATAAAAAATTATAATAATATTTAAATATAATCATAATAGCAATATATATTAGTATTATATTATTTATATTTATTTGAATAGATTAAATTTGTTTCACTTAGAAAAAAACATGAAAGTCTCAAAACTTAGTTTTTAACCAAAAAAGACTATAACCTAATTTAACAATTTGATTTAACTTCTTTCCAATGTGAACTACATTATAAATCTCAAATAAGTAGTTAATCTATATTTTTTTTCTTATGAATATAAAAGAAGCTTCAAATCCAATTAATTCAATGATTTTTCAGAAAAGATGTAAAGTTCAGGGAAATATTAATAACGGTATCATAAAAAAGTTAATACTAATTATTATTTTCATCTTCCACTATACAAATTAGTTATAATTTAGGTCTATAAAAAAACAACAAAAGTTGGTGGAAGAAACATACACACTTAAGGAATGAACAATAAAACCAGAATTATAAATTATATAGGAAAAAAACTTTAGATCTCACTCCTCATACTATGATTGGTCTTAACATCAAATACTTTGACCCTATTTATTATGTTGTTTTTGTTCTCGGTAAATGAGATATAAAATAAGAATTGTTATTCTAAAAAGTTAACAATAGTAGTCAGATCAGTGATAAAAAAAAAAAACAATAAGAATAATATTTATAGAGATTTTTCATGTATTTTAGTGTATAAAGTTAAAAATTATGATGAAATTAGAGGTAAAAATATTACTAGTAATGATTTTCTGTTATTAGAACTGAACAAACTTGAAAAATAATTTTTTTCCTTATAATTTGTTGTATTTAATTTCATATGGTATTAATAAAAAAATGACTTTAATAATGAAAAAAACATATGAATTAATGTTATAATATTGTAAGACATATTTTTAAAATTATGATAGTACTTGTCATTTTAAATTAAAATAATTATATTTTTAATGGGACATATTTATATACAAAGATGATGTTGGAAGATCTTATCACAATATATCCTCTAGTATTAATCAGATACCAAACCCAACAAATTAATGTGTGAAGGTCTATTAAAACAACCAAATCAAGTTTTAGAAGTCTGAGAAAAATATACAATTATCAAATGTGATAAAGTGTTTATTATCTCAATTGAATGTCAAATAACTAAAATTGATTATTTCAAAAGTTGAAAAAAATACATGAATTAAAATAAATTTATTCTTATAAGATGTAAAAATAATAATTTTAAAGGTTACATGATAATGCCAGAGAAATATTCAATAAAGATCAAAGTGTAAAATCCTAGATATTTTTATCTATACTTAAAATTATATTTAAACTATTAAAAATAAAAATATATGTAAGCAAGCTCACAAAAGCATCAGCGTGATCTCTAATTCAGGGATTGACAATTTACACAAATATTAAGTATATTTTGTTATCACAAAATAAAATATATTTCAATAGATAAGATTTAATATATGGATAAATATATTGTTATGATTTTAGAGAGAGGAAATAGTATTTTCCATATTCATTCATCTGATTTATGAGAATCAGGTATTCCACCCCTATCCTTCTCTGCCGAAAAAAGAAAGATTTAAGTCAACAGATTGACTACGTGTATGTGAAGTTAATTCCATATAATATATATAGCTTCTGCAAATGTTCACCTTATGCAATTGGTCCAAAAGGTATCTGAAACACAAACTAAATAACTATGTTTTTTGCCATTTTTGGAGTACTTCACACAGAGACCAACTTTGTTCTGGAACTTCGATACAGTGTTGACCCAAACTAAAAAGGGGTAACCATGGAAACACACATGCATTTGGGTTGAAAAGATATATTATTTTGATCAATCTCAACCATATTCTTAAGTTGGGAAGACTTTGACCCAAATCTAAAATAATAACAAAGGAAACACTCAGTCATTTGGTTTGAAAACCTTAAATCACAGTAAATATATTTGAAATATTGTGAAATAAAATAAAAACTAATTTTACGTCAGTTTCAATAAAAAAAGAATTTTAATATACTTATAATATTCGTTACAGATTTACGGTATAATAATGTATAATTTATGGAAAATTAAAAAAAAAAGTATTTAATGATAGAGAAATATCACCAAAGTTTTATAATTTATAAAAGAAAAACTTGTAACAAATTTTTGTTATTATATAGAGAAAGATTCAGGGAACACTGATAAGGGGTTATCTTCACAAGAAAAAACAGAAAATATGGGACACGAGGTTCACATCGAGTGGAAGCAGAAAGCTTTTTGTTTTTGGGTTTTGGGTTTTGTGTTATGTGATTTTACTATATATTGCATGCAGAATGGTACCCATTGGAAGGCTCTCTTTACTGAGCTAAACAACACTGTCTCCTCATCTCCCACACTCTTCTTCTTCCCTCTTTCTCACCCTAATCCCTTTTTCCTTCAAATAATAAAAATCCTTTATTCCTTCCTCTAAAACCCCTTTCTTTAAATCTTTCTTATTCTTTCATCAATTTCTTTGGCTATCCCAATGATGTCGCAACGATCATCATCTCCATTTGACAATGATCACCCAGTTTTCTGGTCTTCTCAGCAACCTGCCGGGGTGTCTCGGTTTTTCTCGCAAACCCATAATCCTTCTCAAACCCTAGAAGATGCTTTTTCTCGTCTTTCTGTCTCCGGGACTTCCTTTAACTACCCACATTCTGATTTTGTTGGGGATAGTCCTTATGGCATCAATGGTCCCTCTCATCCTTATAACCGTTGGGGTGGTGGGATTCCTACTTCTCAGACTTCCAATCTTGGTCATCCCACATTCACGGTCAATAATTATTCTTATCATGGTGATGAGTTTTTGTATTATGAACCATTGACTAGGCAAAGAGAAAATGCCGCATTCAATGGTGTTTATCCTGCTGTACCCTTCTCCAATGGGATGAGGCCGCAGGAGACCCTTAATGCCGGTTTCTTTAATGGTAGCGGTTCTGATGTTCTGGAGATTAGGATAGATGAAAGGCGCCTCCAATGGTTCAGTAAGTTTCGGAGTTGCGTTCTGATGATGGCTACGGATCAACATATGTGTAGGAGTTTGCAGGAGACTTTGAGAACATTGAGGAGGGAAGAGTTCGACATCATTTTCTTGGAGCTTATTGATCACATGACTGATTTGATTGTTGACCCCTTTGGGAATTATGTTGTTCAGAGGATGATAGAACTTTGTAGTGAAGAACAGCAGACTCAGATCGTTTTGAGAGTGACTCAGTATAATTTTCAGTTGGTCAGAATTTGCTTGAGTCCCCATGGGTATGACTGTTGACTCTTCCTTTTTCAAGAATTTTGTCAGTTTACTTTAGCTTCTTGTTTTGTTTCTTGTGTGTGAAAGGTTCAATTTGTTCCTTTTATTATATATAATTTATATGTGTGTGTGCTATAAAGTGGTTTTTGTTTTTTCTTTTAATCAAGTGAGTTTGTTTTTGTTTTTCAGAACCCGGGCCGTTGAGAAATTATTGGAGCATGTAACTTCCAAGGAGCAACGAGATCGTGTTATTTCAGCTCTTAGTCCTGGTGCTGCTATATTGGCAAAGGATGTGAGTGGCCATCGAGTGATTCTGCTTTGTCTAAAGCAATTTCCTAGAGAAGACAATGAGGTAATGTTTGTTCTCGGGTTGTTTTCTTATGTTCTTTGTCTTAAATAAGGTATTCATTTTCTTCGCAAATAACAACTGTGGAAATCATATGGAAGAATTTTGTGTGATGCTTAGGCTAGACATTTAATTCTCAGAATGAAATATATTTAAGTAATTTGAGTTTAGCTCTGTGTATTCTGAGAAAGCAGATTTTTCACTCCTGTATGATTATTTTAGAGCTTTCTGAATTTGACTTTTTATGCCATTTAATCTTGGCTTTTGTTGATATTGTTATATACACCTTCAAACAAACAATTACTGTAACTTTTGATTCTTGATTCTTGTTATGTTTCTTTTACTCCTTTGGTAGGTCTTAATTATAAGTTTCTTAACGGGAATTAAGTCTATGTTTACCGAATTAGTCAACAGCCCTGTTTAGGAGTTATGGAAATGATGTAGTTGTCATGTAAGCCTCACTATTCTATTTTGTTTACAGAAATTCATTCAAAGGAAAAATAGATTTATTATTGAGGTACAATTCCTTGGCTTTATGAAGTTTTAACTGTAGACTTTTTCCACAGAATCTTCTGAATGTGGTGGCAAACAAGTGCTTCGAGATTGCAACAGATAAAACCGGGTGTTGTGTGCTGCAGCCATGCATTAACCATGCACAAGGAGAAATAAAAAAGAAGCTGATAGCTGCTGTCATGTTATACGCTTCACTCTTGGCGGAAGACTGTTACGGGTCTCTTGTTTTTGTCTTTTGTATTATGTTTTCTCTTTTCTAGTTGATGAAATTATTATGCTTGACTTTTACTGTTATTTTATGTTTCTTGTTTGGCAGCAATTATGTTGTGCAACATTTATTGTCTTTGGGAATACCGGGAGTTGCAGAATCTCTATGGAGACAGCTTGAAGGAAGATTTTTCTATCTGGCCTGTAACAAGTATGGGAGTAATGTAGTGGAGAAGTTCTTTCAAGACTCGGTTGAACCGCAGTCAACATATATTACTTTGGAGTTGCTCCACAATCCAAATGTTGCAATGCTTCTTGTGGATCCATATGGGAATTATGTCATCAAATCAGCACTGTCAGCATCTAGGGTCAGTGAACTCAAACATATTCATGTTTGTGCATTAATTTTCCGTACTATAGTTTGGGCAGTTTGCCCTTTTGCTAGTTACTGAAGTTTGACTTGCAGGGTAATGCTCGGAATGCCTTGGAGCAACTGATCAAACAAAATTCCATGATGATGCAGAGCAACCTCTTTGGCAAAAAGTTACTTGCATGGTTTAACAAGGGGAGAATATAAACATGCATTACAGTAACTTTGTATAGTTCAAGAGACAAGTCATACCACAAGGGGTTGCACTTGCGTGTTTCCTTTGTCTGTCTGTTCCATTATTGTCGTAACAAACATTGTTTATGTCTTTGGATGTGTTAGTTTTGTAGTTTATTTAGTTCATTTCAGTTTTGTCACCTTGCATGTGATAGTAGGACTTGCTACTGAAAATCATTCAGAGTGGACTACAGAGTGGACTATATTGGACAATTCTCTGCTGTATAGATTATTTCAACCTGCATCAGGGCTGAAGCATGTGATGAAACAAACTGTACTCGTGTTGTTCCTCTGTATTACATGTTCAATAAATGAATCTTGAGGACGATTTTGTTTAGGGACAATACTGAGGTAAGTCTTTCTACGAACCTCCAACAAAAATGGCAAATGCTTGCAATATACTTTTTGATGCATTTTTTTCTTCTCAATAATCTGTTTTTGTGATTAGATGTAATATGTTAGATTTAATTCCTTGAATCTCTTTTATCTGTCATTTAATATTGTAGCACTCTTACTATGACAGTAATTAATCTTTTTTCCTTATATTAAGCAAATGTATTAAATTAATAATTATAATTTTAAAAGGACTTTTTTGGTATAAAGAAAGTTTTCCATTCTGTAAAAGATTTGGATGAATGTATGACTTATACTGTTTTAAGATTTTCAAAATTAAAATTTAGTTGCTTGAATTTTAATTTATTTATATAATACAAATTTTAAAAAGTCGAAAGAATTTTATAGATTTGTAATATTATAAGGAACCCTGTGAAACTTTAAATAACTTTCGTAGCTAAGGTCAAATGAAAAAAAAAAAATGAGACAATTTGGATGAAGAAAAGTAAAACCAATTAAACAATTCGATTTGATTATAATTAATTAGTTAACATTTTAGGTGAATAGTGATATAAAATATTTTACTCAAATATTTATACCATTTTAAAAAGAATATTAGGTGTGACGAAAGTATGGAAAATTGGAGAACAAAAAGATAGAGAATATAACCTGGATCTTAAGGTTTACGTGGGGTGGGACGTGGGATTGTCTCTTAAGGGTGGTATGTTATACACTTTATTTTATATAAAAATAATTTTTAAAAAACACCCATAATTTTTTTTAAAAAATTAATGCCAAGATATGTATCTATATACTTGTATCAAAATAACTTTAGTATAAGCTCTTTACCATAAATGCTTATAATAAAAATATTATTTTAATATGGATGTTATATACATAAGTTTCTTAAAATTAAAAAAAAATATTTATAAAATATAAATAATTTTTATAAAAATAATTTTTCTTCAGTTTATAAAGAGTTCCCTTTAAAGTTAAGAAACTCATCAAACCCATATTAAAATAATATTTTTATTCATAAACAATCTCATTAAAAATGTTTTTTTTCTGTCGAACTTTATATCTATTATAAATGAAATAAGTGAATATTATTATTTTTTTCCTTTAAAATATATTATAACAATATTATTTAAAATTATTGACTAAATACTATATACATTTTTTATAATATTTAGAATTCTAACCAAATATGGTCATAAAATAATTTGTAATTTTTTAATACTTTTTCCTTTCATTTATTGTTTTAACTCTTCATAATTTTTTTATTAAGAGTGTTGTGGGTTGAGATGAATTTTAGTCCCAGAATAAAATTATGAAGTGTAAAAGACTCAATTAGAGATTCAATTTATCTGTTTAAAACTATGGCCCATATAGAACAAAAACAATAAAAAAGAAAACCTTACTAGAATAAGTATAATTATTAAAAAAAATATTATATTAAAATTATAAAATAAAAAATAAGTAGGAAAGATATTTGAAAATTATAATTAAAAAGAAACTTGGCTAGTGTTATATTAACGGGATAATGATATTTTTAACCCTGGTAATACAAATCTTTTATCGTGAAAGTCAAAACTAATATTGCCATAGACTTTGAACACATGCAATGTGAATATTTCCCTCTAAACATGATTTATTATGAGAATGTTCAAACCATATAAAAAACAAAAACAACTTAAAAATCAAAAGTGGATCAAATATGAGTTTTTTGAAATTTTTGATGATTTTTTTTTCTCACCGGATTGATTCGATTTTTGGTGTAAATTAAGAATGGATTAAAATTATTAAGAATGATTTTTGGTGTATATTAGTTTTAAAAAAGAATAAGCAATATTGATTGTTCACAAGACTAATAAAATTAGAATCTTTGGTGTATAGAGAAGGACAACATGGAGCCAATCAAATTACCCTACTCATCACACCCAGTTCATAAATATTGATATATGATTCAGAAATCAGTAGATAGGAGCATCATTACAATCATAAATAGTAAGCTAATTAGCTAGCTAAGCCAATACATAAAGTTGAAGGGTATAGCTAGACAGATCCATGATAAAGTATTATTTGGTAGAATGGAAATGAACATAGCAAATGAAAAGTGTTATGCATTCCAGGGATAACAAAATTCAAGGGCATTTGTCCTTGCCCTTGGAGTTCTTCCAATCCCTATAGCAAGGACACTCATCCTTGTTCCCGTAAGTCCCAGATGGCACACACTTGCACTTCTCACAGCAGATTCTACAGAACTTCAAGCATCTGTCCCGAGCTCCAGCTTTGGCACACCTCTGTGCACACTTTGAGTCACAGAAACCTAAATCCACCTCACAACAATTTATTTCATCACTTGTAACAACTACACTCCAATCATGTAGCATACATAAATCTTTAACAACCAACGTTTGAACCAAAATACATGCAAAAATTATAGTGGGAATGTTATTTGCTTACCTGAACTAGCCATTGAGGTTTCCAAGAAAGAGGAGCTCAGGACAAGGCACACAAGGAGAACATTTACATACACAAGCTTCATCCTGTGAAATGTGAAAGTTTGTTGTTACTAGGTTGTGTTGTGGTGGTGTGAGCCAGTTAAGGGTATTATTTATAGTAGCGAATGAAGGGTATATTTTGGATGTTTTTGGACCTATGAAGATCTTACGTGTGAAATTTATTACTACTTCTTAGTTCGATCGAAATTTGCAAGCAGGATACAGCTGGCTATTTCCTAGAACTTGTAGCTTCATTACTTACCACACAACACACCATTTTATTAGAGAGAGAAAAATATTCAGCACAAGATATTAAAAGAGGGTCCAATTCTTTACTAGATTTAGGTTGACGATTCTTGCAGCTGAGAGCATGCATGCCATTACTAAACTAATTTCCAGATATAGATGGACCTTTGTCGTAAGAGGAAGAGCTGAAACAATACATGCATGGCCATTCTCAACATGATCATAAAATGGAATGACACACAAGTTTGCCCACACAATTTTGCACCAAAAGTTTTAACCCTTCTCAGTTCTCACTTTAATGTTCACATTACCATTTTCCTCAAATTATCGTCAGTTACATGCATACTTTTACTGAATATTCTACGTCAATTAAAAATAAAATCAATTTACAATATATAGTTAAAGACAATTTTTTATTTTATAAATCTATTTTACTAAAAAAAATTAGAATTTAAACTCTTTTTTTAATTGATATTAGAATGTACACCTCTGATGAAAATATCTATATTTTTGACACATTTTTTTCCTTCTTCAAATTGTAACAAAAAGGAAATGACACCAAGTTTTGAGAGGACCCAGTTCACCCCACGAATCTGGGTTACAGCAAAAACAAATCCCAAAAATCTCTCTGTGAGGTTCTGATAATGTATATAGTCTACCATAGATGTTTTTTGTGCTCTTTCTTTCTTCTTCTGTTTGTTTTTCTACTTTCGACAAATTTTTGTTTGCCACTTCTGTTTATGACTCACGCAAAGAGAATATCCACACCAGCATTCACATTTTATACTATTTTTGTGACATAATACTAATTGTCATTTTCGGAATAATTTTATATATTAAGAGTAAAACTTTATAGTTATGGATTAGTTAATAATTTATCACAATAAATATTCACATGACTCTTTAAAATTTATAAATATGGACTATTGCATTATATTTTTTAATTTTGAAAGTTCTACCCATGATTATTAAAATAATGTTATATAATTTAGTTAGTAAAATTTAAGTTTTATGAAAAAAATCTTAAGCATCTAAATGTTAAAGAAAATTATATATATATATATATATATATATATATATATATATATATATATATATATATTTAATTTCTGGCATTGTAATGCGTCTCTGTGGTGGGAAAACTTGAATTACCACAGAGGAGTTAAAAGACAAATTTGTATTCATAGCTAGCAAAAATATTCGTGCTGCATTGATGGAAAAAGACTTTGCCTCTCTTCCTTTCATTCCCCGATTCTCAGCATCCACCAACAGTGCATTTGAACAGCGGGCAGTAATCCATTTCATCTTATAAATGTTACGTATTCAAGTCTGAGTCGAAGTCCCACATTGGGTAGAAATGAGAAAATTGAGCAACATATGAGAAAGAAGACCCACAAACCTAATGCCTTAAGGTTTTGGGTTGAAGGTGGTGTCATTCCCTTATATGTGGTGTGTCTCAGTTCTTATTGTTTGAGATCTCCCCAGTTTCCCCCTCGGATTCTTCCAACAAATGGTATCAGAGCTGTTGGTTTACGGCTTGGACGAGTACAGTTTGACCCTGTATCGAAAGTCTTCCTGATAGTGATTTCAGGCAAGCGTGTCCCGTATAAGTGTGTGAACGGCGGTACAAGTGAGGGGTCATGAGTAATATACTCGGGTTGAGAATGCTTCTCAGTTTTCATTGTTTGAGATCTCCCCAGTTTCCCCCTCGGATTCTCCCAACAATAAATTCAGGATAATATCATAAAAAGGTAAATGGTGAAAACAACTTAATCATAAATAATTAATTAATGATTTTTTTTTAATTTTTACATAATTATAAATAATTACAGATATTTGTAATCATCTAATATTTGAAACTAAAACAAAATAATAATTTTATAAATATCTATAAAAGTGAAAAATATATTTTCATTTTTTCATTCTATAAAAGTGAAAATCAATTTTTGTCAGGTATATTAAATTGCCAGTTCACAGTGTGTATACCAGAAAGAATGTATAGGGTCAGTTGTCATGATGTTACCCTTTTTTTGGACCTTTACCCTTTACAACAAGCAAACAATTTGGATGCAATTCACAAGTTGGAAATAGTTGCATTGCACTTGCATGCTACATTGGGAAAAAAATTCTTCTTTAATTATGGGCCCATATATATATACTAAGGAAACATCATTTATTAAATTGAGTTTGTTTAAGAGTTTTTACATAAATAACTAAAGAATACAAACCTCTCATCAAATTTATTTGCCTAACTACCTCACTCTTTTTCCCTGTTAAGGAGTTGTCCCCCAAACCCGATCTCTCACTTTCCTTTTCTCAACTTTTCCTTTTCAAACTTGAGAATTCAGTTTTCTAAACCCAGTTCTGAACTCGATTATTTTTTACATTTTTGGATCATTTTTAGCTTTCATTGTTAGAACATTTATTTTGAAAATGTCCTGAAATGCAACATGTCATATGCTGGCCATAATATTTTGTTGGATGCACATAGAACATGTAGTGATGGTGAATGCGATGCAGTGACATGGGGACATGCATGGTATGAACAGTTTTTGAAACATTGCACATTCTCAATGTGGTTGATCCAAGTGATCCCTTACATGCCTACATATGCTTGGTCTGGGATCAATGACTAAGGTTTCTTGATGCTTCGTAGGGTATGCTGTAGTAAGAAAAAGGTGAGACTTTATAGGTAACAAACTTTCACACTTCCACTGATAGATACCTAAATACCAATGTGAATTATTGAATCATAAGGAATGGAATAGTTTGTTAGAGGTACCAAACTTTTTCAGACTATATCATGTGTACAGTCAATTTAGTTGTACAGAACGAAATTAAATGGATGAAACCAGAAAATGAGGGCAAATTTTAGGTTGTTTGGTTTGGAAAACAAATACAGAAAACGTATTGCAATATTCATTGATGTAACTGGGAGGAGAAGAAAATAAAAATTTCTTAATTAGCTTGTTATTCCAAACAAAAGTTAGGTAAAAAATATTTTATTGATGGGTTTATTTGTTTTCTTAGAATTTTATTGTTTTGACCCTATATGCATCATTTGATAATTTAATGAATTTTTAATTTTTTTACTAAATGAACTTTTCTTAATGGAGCATTATCAAGTATATTTTAGAATTCTGCAGGTCTGGATACAAGAACATCTTATATATTTACTTTTTTCTGGGAATCTATTTATGGACTAACTTATGGTAATAAGTCCAAATTTATAGAAAAATGTTATTGTGTCGATTTAGAACAATGAGAAAAAAAAAGTTTAATGTTGTAGAACTAGGTCACTTGCTAAAAGGATTTCGCAGTATTTTCATATAACCAACATAGTGGTAAGGAACGCTACAGTAGCCAATTTAAGAATGATACAATTAAAAAAATATCCTATAAGTTCTGAATTATTTTTAAAATTAAATAAAAACATAATCCAATCATTTTGCATCAACCAAAAGTATATTTATCGCTATTACAAAACAATCAATATATTAGACATTTTAGACAAAAAAAAAAAGGTATAAAATATCAACGTATACAACAAAAGGTTAAACCTTTTATTTTTCGTTATTTATTTTTGTATATTCAAAATTTCCCTGTCTTTCCAAAGTAGTTATTTCACATGTACAAAAATTTAATATATGATTGAATGAAACTCGGTCATATAAAAATCAATTATTCACGATGTACTGAAAACTCACTTTTAAATTTTGTTTTTAAATATAATCTCATATTGTTTGTGTATCTCGTTTGTCTTATCGTATTGTCTTCTTTGATTCTAATTTTGGACCTTTTAAAACTCTTTTACGTTTTAAAAGTATAAAATTATTATTTAGCATTTTTATTTAAAATTATGCTTTAATTTAAATATTTGATTCAAATTAATTTAAATATTTTTTTAATAAAAACTATCTCAACCAGATTTTAAACCAAACAATCTGATGAATAACTTGAGAGACATTGAATTTGATTCACATAGAGAAGTGAAAAGCTCGTGTTAGTTTTATTTTGTTTTTCGGAAAATATCAATGGAATAGTAGTGAAAAGAATATTGCGCCCAACAATGTATTGTTTTGTGTCTTTTGTATCAACAGCCCAAACATAATCGAAACTGTTTTAGGACGGCTTCTTTCTCCACCTCCATAGTTTCTCGAAGCACCTCTATATATTTATAAATTGTATAAACTGTTTTATCCTTTTATCTCTCACAGCGATTGCTTCCTGCACCATATATTTTTTTTACCTGTATCATATCAATGATGGAAATGACTAAAATTTCCTTTCATATTTATAATTCTGGAATCTATTTCTAGAAAATATTTTCCAAATATAAATTTTGCATTTCAAAAATTATTTTTCATAACGTAAATTTTATATTCTGAAAAATATCTTTTAAAATATAAATTTTACATTTTGAAAAATATTTTTCAAAATACAATTTTTAAGAAAATATTTTCTCAAAGATAAATTTTATATTAAAAAATACTTTCTAAAAAAATGTATTTCCAAAAATATATTTTCAGGAAAACACTCCATTTGAAATAAAATATTAAGAACATTTTGGAAATTGATCTGATGCTGATCAAAAATTAATATGGTACAAGAAGTAATTGCCTCTCTTCACCCACAAAGGAAAAAACATTGTTAAGTTGTAATAACACTATTATGGATATGTTGACCAACTTGACTATTATAACTTTTAGAAAGAAAAAAAAAATTATATGATTGTTTTTAAATCTGTAAAATTTTATTTTCAACCTATACATAAATTCATTTTAACTTATGAAAGAATAATTTTCATTTCATTTTATTTTCTCTAAATCCTTCTAAATAAACTCGTTCAGTACAAGTATTTACTGAGAAAAATACTTGAATGAAAGATTTCCGTATGAATGAGGGTGGACATACGTTTCTTTTCCTTTTATATTAAAGGGAAGAGTTTCTTTTTGTGAATCAATTTTTGTGTGCGTTGGCTTCAATCTGAATTGAAATTTGTAATTTTCTATTAAAGATAATATTTTTTATTTATATATTTCTATATTTATATATTAATGTGAGAAAATATTATTTATTTATAAGTGTGTAGTTGTTGCTTATGATCGATAGAGTGAAATTTGATTTTTTTTTCAATAAAATGTAAATTCGAACCCACTTAAAATTCTTAGAAACGAGTATCAAATGTTATAGAAGGAGATCCATTAAGTCATTACAACAAAACGTAAAAGATAATTTCCAAAATTTATAAAATATTAAAACGAGATAAAATATTTATAATTTTTTAATAATATATAATACAAACCATTATTATAAATGTTAATGATGTATAAAATATTTAGAAAAATAATATTAAAGTTGGTTAAACCGACTTTAATAATATTAAATATATATATACTTTATCACAATCTTAATATCATGTATATTGAAAAGAATATATGTGAAGCTGTAATAAAACATTATTAAATATAGAAAGGAGACAAAAGAAACATTTCAAACTCGACCTTGACTTGGTAGAGATGGATATAAAGAAATATCTTTTACCTATAAATATAGAATCAAACAATGTATTCTTTCGAATGCAAGATTTACACATGGTCAAAAAATAAAAGGTCACATGTATCTATTAATATGTGAAAATGTTTTTATTAGCATGCTAAACCTAACATTCATAAAATGTTACAAAATTATATGAATAACATTTTTTTTATTTAGTAATATTTTTTAACCTTACTAATTTACATATATCCAGCAGACTGCTTAGCTAATTCATCTAGTTTTCACTGTGATAAGACACAGATAAAATAAACAAGTGAAAGTTCTCTACCATGACACCATGTGGATTTGGATTTGGATTTGGATTTGAACGACTTTAAAACCGTTATATCCGAGCAAAACATGCTAAATTCCGCATAGTTTGATGTGTCCAGATTCTAAATCTAGTCCTTGCCATCATGAGCAAAGAACTGTTAATGGTACGAACAAACAATTAATAATGTCCCCGCCTCACTTGTTTTGGCTTAGTTAAACGAATCTTTGAAGCATGATCCGAAATAATATTGTTAAGAAAAAGATAAAATCTAAGAAACATCCTATTCATGCCTTCCACCTATGGCAGCCGCATATTCTTGAGACCACAACCACTGTACTTAAATCATCTTTTTAATCTATATTTCTGCTTTCTAAGAGATGCGCTCTATATTTTTATTTGAAGCTGCAAATTTAGCTACGTGACGGGGACCACATCCTGGAACTGATTTGAAGGGCATTCTTTTGCCATTTCAAGATGTGGTCCCTCATCCTTGCTTAGAAGCTCAGGTCTTCATTTCTCTTCCTTCGGTTGTCAAAATTTTTAACTGGAGAAATCAGTGGGAATTGTGGGCTAAGGTTGGTGAAATCCCACCATCTATTTTCAGTTTAACTTAGACTTTTTGTACTCATTTTAACTTAAAAAGAACTTTATAGGCATAGGTGGAACACTACAGCTGTTGACGAAAGAACTCATTAAGTTATATGATACGGGACAGAATGATGAGGAACTTGCATAGAAAACTAGAAAAGCATCACGAGTCTACACTGTGTGCAACATATCAAAGTCTTATAATTTTCTTGCTTACGTGATCCCCTTTGTCTTATAAGGACGAGAAATTCTTGCATAAGAAAGGGTCTACAGAAAGTAAGAAAAGTTGGATAAAAAGAACTGAAGGTAAAAAAGCCTCTAATGAACTAGTGTTTGATTTAGAAGGTGCTGTCGGGTTATCGACCAAAGAAAAAGAAAGTAGTGTCGGGGACGTTTAGCTTCCAACAACTAACGTAGAATCGTAGATCATGAGGGAGAGCACCCTCGCCGAACCACATAGTTAAGATAAACTTGTCACAAAAAAAAGTGTTTTGAGTATTATAGAGATGTGTTGAATTGTCCTAGTGCAGTGTATGCATTCTTTCTCTCTCTCTACCTCTTGCTCTTTCTTAGTTCGTTGCTTTGTTCTACACTATGTTTGTATTGTAACTGTAACTTTTTAAGTGCATAAGCTGGTAACTGAGGCTCTGTGTGCTATTACTTTATATATATATATATATATATATATATGTGTGTGTGTGTTAAAATGTTTTATTATTTAAGAAAGAAGACGTGTCTTACGGTACGATCAAGAACACCTTTTCTTCCAGAAACTGCTTCATATTTCTGTTCTTTTTTCTTTTTATACAATTATATAATTTTTTTTTCTTTGTTGTATAACTAGGTATTCAAATGCATAAAGCAAAACAATTAACTATGAAACAAGTTAATGTATTAACAATTTCAGTCATTTCCTATACAGCTACTGTTTAAAGTTAAGAAACATAATAAAATATTGGAAATGGCGTTACATACAAGCATATAATTAGATAAGCATTCTTGCGTAAAAATAATTATAGTTAAAAGAAATCAATAGAGGGATTTTTGAACATATTAAGATGGAGTCAATGTGGCTTAAAAAAATATCTTTTGTTTAACGTAACTTAAGAAATTAACTCAATACTCACCAACTTATATTAGAGTGAAATTTTATATAAAGTACTTGAATATATATGTGTATATATATATATATATATATATATATATATATATATATATATATATATATAACATTATAAAACTTAAAAAACTAAAGCAAACAGTAGATGTAGGTGTTAAGTGATCTTATATTTAATCAATCTCTGCATAAGTGTTATCAAGATTTTTTTTTCTCCGTACTAGCACTCATCTAAAAAGTAGATTAAACAATAATTTCGTAATTATTCCTTTTATTTACTAAGTAGTACACTTTTTAAGGTTAGAAATGAGTTATAGTTAAGTCAAAATCTAAGTATTGAAAAATCAGTCAGAATTTGGTTTATGAGGATATGAAGACTTGATTTTTGTTTCTTCAAAAAGGAGAAAAATATATAAAATTAAATTGATTCATTAATTTGAAAATAATTTTAATTTTAAAGTTCAAATATTAATTTCAGAAGTTATTTTCAATAATTTTATTGGTGTATTTTTCTTAGGTTTTAAATTAAAAAATAAATTTAAATTAATAGGTGCTTGGATAGATGTTGATAATAATTCTAACAATTTTTTAAAATGAAAAGTTTTCTTAAATATAAATGATTTCTCAGCTTATTCAAGTTGTTTGAATTTTTTTTAATTACATTTAATGTGTTGAAAAATATGAATTTTAATATAATGAAACATTCGTGATTTAAATAAATTTAATTCAAATATAAGGCAATTTATTATGATAAAAACTTGAAAATTTGGATTGTATTTTAAATAAATATTTTAGTTGAAATTATAAATATGTATATAAGTTTTCGAACATATTAGTAATTATTTTTATAATTATATATTAATGAATAACATAAAATAAATATTAAAACATGGATAACAAAAATATCATTGATTCTGATAGTAATGATAATAATAATAATAATGACAAATAAAAATTAAAATATTATAAATTTTCAAGTCTTATTATCAATAAAATTCTTTGCAATCGAATAAATTAATAAATAGTGTTAATATTTAACGAAAGTTTTAATTTTTGAAAAATTAAGCTACAATTATTATCCAAATTTATCCTAATACTTATTTTATTAATTTAAACTTATGTATTAACTTTATAAATATTAATTATTCTTACGAAAAATATATATCTTCCATGAATTAATTATTTATTGCAAAAAATAAGCAAAATCACAATTTGAATTTTAAAATTACAATTTTTTAAATCATTCATTCTTTATCTTCCTTTTAAAGGGGAAAAAAAAATAAAAGACTAAATAATCAAGTTATAATTTGGAATCCCAGATACTGAATAGTGGCCTATAAATAAGATGAATAGTGTGCTAGTTAGGAAATTATTTTTTGGATCAGTACTAATACTTAGAAAAAATCGTGTTATCGAATGAACACATCGAAAATGTGTTGTGTTGAACAAAAGAAAGTAAAAAAAAAAAAAAATAGCACAAATATTAGGTCATTCCAAGCAAGATCATTGGAGGTATACTCATGCGTGCGTCTTAACTGTGCTGAAAAATAGTGCAGAAGACTGTGTTTGTATGCCAAAACGGTTTTACAATATATTAATCCCTGAGAGCAAAAGACTATATTGCTCTATGAAACATTAACGTATTCTAGATTTTAAAATTCACAAGAAGTTAGTAATACTTACGGTCATATACAGAGGCATATAAATTAGTGAGTGTAAAATTGTTCCGCTTAATTAGAATTTTTGAATTTGAATTTTGGAGATGCATCTATCTGAAATAGTTGAAAGGGATAGTTTTGTCACGAGCAACAGCATTACCAAATCTGTAATAAGGATAATGAAACTGCTTTATTGGATAATGAAAGCCTCCCATAAATGCGCCAATAAGTGTACATAAATTATTACATCATTTTTTATCACGACCTATTTCAACCCCTTTGGCCAAGGTTCCTCATATAACACACACAGAACAACCTAACTTTCTAGCCTGAGAAATCAATCAACTAAGGCAGCTATGAAGTCCCAAATGAAGGAAAAGAGAGTAAACCCTATTCCCAATACTCCTTGCAACAGCAGCGATCAGCTTTGCATCAACCCTCGTTGCTTCTTCTGCAGCATGGGAGAACCAGATACATCTCTCAGAAGGGCTGGAATAACCACCTGCTTCAAAGAATTATTTCAGGGAGAGAATCATGAACAACACGTGTTGGTGCTGAGTGGACTATGGCACATCGCAATGAGCCAACCCAACGACCCGGAGTTTCCATCCCTCGGAATATTCAAGTACATGGCAAGTCTAATCCACAAAGGGATAAACGACAGCCACTGGCTTCTCACAAATCAAAACATATACATACCCTATTACGCTGCTCATATCATTGGTTCTTACACAATGAACAAGGAGGAGTTTGCACAACTAGCGGTTCAATCAGGCGTGATACCCCCATTACTGGACTTGCTTAGGGGCAAGATCAGTTGGGTTGAGCAAAGAGTTGCTGTTAGAGCACTTGGTCATTTGGCCAGTTACAAAAGCACGTTTGAATCAGTAGTAGAGCACGAGCAAGAGCTAGTGAAGTTGACCTTGAACTTGGCTTCCACTTGTTTAGAAGTGGTCTATGTTGACTTCGTAGCTGTGAAGGAAAACAAAAGGCTCGAGTATCACAGGAACTTGCTTACTAGAGGGGTTGGGGATTTGGAGATGGAGAATCGCAAGGCGGAGGAATGGGCTAGCCAGCTTCAGTGTTGGTCCCTTTACCTTCTGAATTGCTTTGCTTGCAAAGATAGGGCTCTGGATCTCATATGCAAGAAGGGGTTTCTCAAGGACTTGTGCGATATGTGGGGAGGGTTGATAAATCACACGTCACCGGCAGGGGTTGGACTGATAAGAATCTTGTGTTATAGTAAAGAAGGAAGGAAAAATATTGCTGAGGTACCGAAAGTTGTGAACGCTTTAGGTAACCTTTCTAGATCTTCAGATGATTGGCAGTATATAGGTATCGATTGTCTTCTTCTCCTTCTCAAGGACCCAGATACGAGGTACAAAGTTCTTGATGTTGCCGCTCCTTACCTTACTGATTTGGTTGAACTTACAGACCTAGGAGATAAATCAAACGTGGGTGAGACCATCACAAAGGTTCTTCTTAATTCGAAACCTAACACACAAAAGGTTGGAGCAGTATTGCATGAAGTGATGGATTTGAAGGTGGATAGGAGGAACAAGGAGAAGGTACTCTCGGAGGAAAAATTAGAGGAAACAAGGGTTTTGGTGAGTTTGATAAAGCAACAAGCGAATCACAAGTTCAGATTGGGAAAGGTGGAAGAAGCTTTAGTGAAATACTCTGAAGCGCTTGGTGTTTGTCCATTAAAGTTTAGAAAAGAGAGAATGGTGATTTATAGTAACAAAGCTCAGTGCCATATTTTACTTAAGGACGCAGATTCAGCGATCAGTGACTCAACGCGTGCTCTTTGCCTATCAAAGCCCGCAAACACACATAGGAAAAGCCTTTGGAGAAGGTCACAGGCATATGACATGAAAGGAATGGCAAAAGAGAGCCTCATGGACTGCATAATGTTCATGAACAGTAGCATCAAGTCGGGTGAGACCATGCGTGTCAAGATTCCATACCACCCTGCGCGCCTGATCTGCAAGCACATGGATGCCACGTGGCTCTTTGCCACTGCTCGATCAAGGGTAGAAAAAACAATGCAAGAATTGAACCAAGTTGGCGGGCATGCTCAGAACCAAAAGCAACCACGTGATCATAAGGCCATGATGGCGATGATGATACAAAAGAGAAACAGTCACCTACACGGTAATTAAGTCTATGCCCTGCTGATTTAATTTGTTGCTTACATAATTAGAGAAAAATTATTCACATAATTAATCTTCCAGCAACAGCTTTTGACACGGTTATACTTTTTTTCACGTACAATAGCATTATTCATGTGCTTACAATGCAACTACTGATGTATAATACTAAAACCATTAGCTGTTACACAGATCTTTTAGTAAGTAAAGTCATAATTATAATTAAACTGACGTATTTTAAATAAATTTCTTTATAAATATTTATTGTAAAATGTAAATTAAAACAATTGTTTCTGTTAAAGTTATTGTACGGGTAATCTAATTTAGTCTTAGTGCACGTCTAAGATTCATTCACTACATGTTTGGATGTCCATCTAGGGTATTAAACGTGGAATCCTATCGTGGTAGCTTCTTTGTCATTTTTAACTACGTAAGTCAAGAATTTATAGCAGAAAAGAGTTGTTGATGCTGAAATCAATAACCATGCTATCAGTGTAATCGGGAACTATTTGATGTGAAAAATAACATCTTAAATAAAGTTGATGATTCTTGCTTCGAAGTTGTGTTCTCTGGTCATTTTCATACACTATGAGTAATATGAAAATAAAGTATTAACATAATTTCAAGTAAATATCTTGATGTTTAATCTTATAATAAAGAAAATATTTTCAATCAACCTGCAAAGTAACCTTAAAAAACGGAATGTATTGTAGCTGACTTGAATTTAGAGTTCATCTGCTCTGTTTGTTTTACACTTTACAGCGTTTGCGTGCGTGAGGGTCAAAATCACTATTGCTGTGTGAACTACTTTTTCAGGTCTGTCAACCATTATTGAAGAACCTTTTCACGCAAAAGAAGGTGGTAGGAGAAAGATCGAAAGGGCGAGAAGGAGATTGAAGAAAGGTGGTGTGGCTGGAGAAACGTAGGTCAATTTAAATGGCTTGTTAGATGCGTAGGAAGAGAATCTTGTGCCACCCAGCTAGCTTCCATATTTTGGCCACTAGTTTAAACTTACACATATAAATACTTTCTTTTATGTACTTTAATTTGTCAGTGGCAGGTTAGAAACCGAACCAAAATGGCTCTCTAATCTATTTTACATATGAAAATGGAAATAATGAGTAGTACGTGATGGAATGGCTTATTATAAAAGAATGGCGTGACTGATATAAACCAGCAGAACCCGGGAAAATGGAGAGGACCACATCTCCATTGTTAATATAATAGTGTATATAATGTAACTCACTGCTCAACTTAAAAATACCAACAAGAGTACGAGAGAGAATAAATTTGTGATTGTTTGGTATTCAAAATCCGTTTTTTTTTTTTTACATTGTGAAATTTTGATCCACATAAATCAGACTCAGTGAACACCATTTTTTATTTGTTTAATCAGCTGATTGAGTGAAGTCATAAACAGAAAAGACGACTTTATGTTATTTTAAAGGGAAAGTAGTATATGGGAAGCACTACCTCAATGCAAAATTAACCAACAAAAGTCATGCATCTTGATTAATTTGACACTAAAATCGTGATTAAACATAATGACTCAAACAAAATATTGAAATCGTACTCCAGCATGGCGACTTGAAGTCACTAGTATTTTTTTCAACTTTTTCCTAGGTTGAGGTTTTTGAATTCAACCAGCATGCACTGAGATTCAGACTCAATAGTTTATGACACTTGTTCCTTTATAACTCACATTGTTTTTTTGTGTAAAGATAAAAAAAAGAAAAGTTGTTTAGGTCCTTATATTCATTAAAGATAAGAAAGAACTTATATATACCATTATTTATTATATGAAAGTATGTTTTAGTAAATTATAATGAAATTCAAAAGTAGTGATTCAAATACAGAAAGTGTCGAGAGATGAATTGAAAGCACCACTTTGAATCGGTTCTCTATGTTATTAACTATTTGATTGTATAGATGAATTGTTTAAAAAACAAAGATGTGATAACCTAAATTATTTGTATATAAGTGATAAGCACGAATACAATTCAATAATATATATATATATATAATATATATATATATATATATATATATATATATATATATAAATTATTGATTTAAATATAACTTCAATTCAAAAAAATAAGATTACTAAAATTGTATTAGCTACTCACGACTTTAATTTTAAAAATATAAAATTTTGTATACAACTTTATCTCCAAGAAAAAAAATAATATAATCAAAGTGTTTTCATTTTGTACCCGTTCTAATAATTTAATAATGAAACTGAACCAAAATGATAAAAGAAATTGAAATCTTTAACCCACGTACGTTGAGAAAAGAAAAATGAAAGGGTAGTTTTAGCTTTAAGATAGAACACATATACGTCTTTAAAGCATTTGGAGTATATGCACAAATGGCATATTTGAACATATACACAACGGCATGTTAAAATATGTGGTTTAATTATAAACTTTTGGAGAGGTAAATGTTATAAACAGAATGAGGGTTGATTTTTTTTTATCACATCTAAATAGGCTTCTTAATTTTTTAACCAAATTATCAAGCGTCCTTTTGTTTTGGTCAATGTCACTTGAATTAAAATAAGGATAAAAACAGATAACTATTTATGAATTATTAATATATTTTTTTTTTTCATTATCAATGATTTAGAAATTATGTGACTTTTAAATCAGTAGTGTAAAACTTAGTAAAGTTATTTTATATGACAAGATAAAATGATAGTAAAAGAAATATTTATATTAATGTGTGTGTATGTACATATTATTTTATCAAAACTTAAACCTGATTTATTATATTTTTTATTTAAAATTAAAATTAGAATTTTACCTAATCAGCTAAGCTTATATTGACATTTAATATGAACTTTGTTTCACAAATTATATATCAAAATGAAACCATTATCCTAATAAGAAAATAAGTTATACACCAATAATTTAAAACAATTGTAATCAACGATAAACTCTAAATTTATTAATTTTTATACAATTTTTTTAAAATTATATACCAACAATTATTTTTATATTGATTAACAATGGAAAAAATATATTATTAATATACGATCATCAAAAAAAAAAATATATATATATATATATATAGTCTATTATCTAATGAATCCAAGAAATGGTCTATATGTATAAAATACATAGTATTTCAAAATACTTTTATACACACTTAAGATTTATATAAATACAACTATTCACATAATCAGATACATTATCCATATAAACCACACATAGATATATTTTCAATCACAATCATTTTCATTTCATTTCAATTATATTAATTACAAATAGATTCATTTGCAATCCCACTCAGATTTCATTTCAATTATATTAATTGCATATAGATCTATAGTCTTCTAGAAGACTTATTAAGCTGCCTATTATTGGAGACCTGACATCTAATTCATCCATCAAGGATTAGGTAAGTTCAAACATTCAATAAGGAGTGTCTACAAGGGGTTCCAGTGTGTATGAACTCTCTCATCAGTTTCTCACCCACCTGAAATCTTAGTTTATACTACTTAGACCATCACTTATATATGTTAATACTTAATACACAATCAAACAACAACTTATATATTATCCCAAATGTATGATATCACTTTCAAACACATTTCATCATTCACATCAATACTTACCACTCAATTCACAATACACAACCTTCAAGAACCTTTCTAACATAAAATAAAAACAACATAGATAAAAAAAAAGAACCACAAATTCAATATCTTAAAGTCTTAAATTGAATGTGGTGTCATTTTATTACATGAGTCTCGCTTAGATATTATTATGAAATAAATAAACTCATAATCCATGTAGTCTTAATTGATTTATACTATATATATATATATTAGTTATAACCATAAATGTAAAATGTACTAATTTTTAAAAGATAGATTATTTTATTTTGTTTCTACCACACATGTAAAGGTATAAAATGTAATTAAATTTTATGTTTGACTAAATTTCTTTCTCTATATATTTCTATATTGAACTAAATTCTCAGGTTTAAACTTTTTATATATAAATAACACTCATATTCTAAATATAACGAATATTCCTATATTCTAAATTGTGAAAAAGTTAAAATATATTAAATTTGTAACATAAAAAGGGAAACATAGGTGATGCAAGCACAGGAGACTGTGAGATGGAAGCCTATGTTAGCAGAGGCAGGCATTGGAAGGACCTGACAGGAGATAATAAAACCAAAAGTGATGGAAAGGTATTGATATGTCATGCTTTAATGACTTTTTATATCAATCTGCCTTCAATAGATGTATGAAGTTTTTTATCTTCATAATAATTTAATGATCTTATTAGTACAGAAAATGTATATCAAATTCATTACTTTACTCCTACCATTGATGTGATATTTATATCAACTCAAAAGCCAGTTAAAGTAGACAATGCATATAGTATTTATAAATCATCACTAAATTAATTTTCATATATATTTTCTTTCAAATCAATGTTACTGTAAGAACAATGTAAAATCACATTTTTACAATAATGTAGTGAAGTCCTGTACTGAAATTTTTATAATTTTTTGTTCACACTTTATATTTTGCAACTTATAAAATTGATTTAATTATAAATAAAGGACTTTATTTGAAACTCAAAACTTAAATTAATACTCTTACCATATCATTTAGTCATATTTCAATAAAAAAAAATTCTTATGAAACCTATAGCATATATTTAAGATGTTAATTAAGATTTCTATATTAAAAATACTCTAAAAACATTTAGTTGTTCTTTTGGGTCTAACAAAATATTAAAGCAGAAAAATTCGAAAACAATATTGTGTATTAACATTTTATGCATGAATATTTTATTCAAAAACTTAGTTTTATTAAAAAAATAGTTGAATTAATTTATAAATCTATTTTACAAACTTAAATTTTAAATTTAGTCTAAAAATGTATTAACACTTTTTCTCTCCTTCAACATTATTTGATTATTTGGAAAAGTAAAAATAACAAAATAGATTACTCTGTTTCATTTAGACTTCGCCAATAATTCATAAAAATTAAGAGTAGGTAAATTGATTGGTCACGAACAGAGAATGAAAATATTACATATTTGCATAATTTAAATAACATATTAAAAAGGAAAGTTAATCATTTAAATTATTTTTATTTTATTTTTTAATTTTAAAAAATAGTGGACAAATCAGTTCCCCTGATCTTGAGTCTGTTAGATTGACAACAGGGGTTTTTTCTTCACACCCATAACTTCTATCTACACTCTGGTGAGTGAAATACCAAATTACCCCTAAACTTATTTTTTGTTTTTCATGTTTTTCACATATCACTTCTTACTTTGTTCTCTCAGGGGACTGCTTCTTCTGCACCTTCAAGCCTTCTTTAGATACCTCAAAATTTTTAAAATATTTCAAAACTGTCCCTTACATAATTATTGTTTTTATCCCTAATTTAATTAGGGAATAGAGATTCTGAAACTCATTTTAGATTTTGAAAATGAGTTAGGGAAGGAATGGTTCGGAAGAATTTTGGAATTTGTTGTTTGAGTTCCAGAACTGGATATTCTATAAATTAACAAAAGTTTTAGTTTTGAAACATCTAATTCCGAAACTACATTTGAAAAAAATTTCAAATCAGTACCCTCAAATCGCAACAAATCTAACGAAATCACTTAAATACATCATAAATTGTCAATACAATATATCATTCGTATCTCAAATATTTCTTAAATATGTTGTTATTGAAACACGATGAAATTAAAATAATGAATACTCGACAAAACGGAATGACTGGAAGTGATTGAAGACGGCGCCACACAAATGTAATGAGAGGAGGTGAGTGAAAAATAGATCTAGAATTCATGAGTAATTTTGGAAAACTTTAAAATTTTTTAGAATACCTCAAGAAAGACTTGGAGGTGAAAAAGGAGTCCTCTCAGTCACTGCACCCTTTCCTACCCTTTCTCTGAGTCATTACAATCCAAAATTAAAAATTTGACTTCAGAAATTATATTTTGGGTTTTGCAAATTCACTATATTCAATCTATAAATTCAAATTGTGTTTTCGATTACTAAATTTGGAACATATTTTTTAAAGTTAATTTTATCTTCTAACTTATTCTATCCTAAAATTAAAATTGACTTCTATAATTGTCATTTGGAAGACAAAATTAACTTTTAAATTACCTAATGAATATCAACATTAGCTTAAAAAAGTGTTATAAATTTTAAAATTCAAAACACAATTTTAAATTTTTAATTATACATTCTAAAAGTACTCATTTTCCAGATTCAGACTGTATAATTTTTAACATCTCCAAACGAGTTTAATAATCTTCACTTCATCTTAAATAGTGTATCAAAATCTACCTTTTAACACTTTGACATGTACCCTAACTTTTCCACATGCTCTATGACCTCTCCCTGTTAATTTCAGTCAAAATCAACGATAATATTTCTAATCCCTTATTATAAAACAAAAGAAGGATAATCTGAATATTTTGAATTATATAAAAGTTATGGGGTATCAAAAGAAACATTCATTATCAACTCAACATTGTATATCTCACCTTACCCACTTCATCATTCTTAAAAATATCGAAGGAGTTGGAAAAAACAAGGTTGAATTTTATTGTCACAAAAACAGAAGCGTATTTGTCTGCTACTAGAAAGATGAACATTGTGGTAAGGGAAAAAAGTGACACTTTTACACTAAAAAAGACAATGACATGGATGCTAATTTTTTTTGTTATTCATCAGAACAACGATGTTAACTGCTAAGTTCACTTCAATAATGAAAATTTCAGAAAAGAAAAACGAAGTTACCGAAAATAAGAGACATAAAACTAAAACATTACCCTTATCAAGTTCAAAATAGAATTAATTAGATTATATTTGAATCTCCTGGTGTTGAACAATAATAACTAACTATCTATTTTGAATAGTTAGATTGACCTGTAATAAACTAGGTTATATTAAGAAGATAAATGTTATATACTTAAAATTTATTATAAATATGTAATTTTAAATATGTAAATTATATTATAATTCAAAGTAAATTAATACATAAACTCTTTAATCATAAACAATCAAATTATTCTTATGAATTTTTAATTTTTTAAAATTATCTATATAAGTAATATAGTTTTATTATATAATACTTTAAATTATTTGTAAAAAAAAAAATACTCTCTATAAATCATCTATCCAACGAATTACAGTGTGTTTTTTATATGATAATTAGTCTATTAACATGTTTATAGATACTTTTATTTAAAAACATCAACATAAAAAATAAGTTTTTAAAATAAGCTTGAATGTTATGAATTGATCACACATTTATAAATAAAGTTTTGCTTGAACCATCCTTTTTCAATCCTAAGAGTGAGACTTTTTCCCCTCTGTTTTCTTAAATAGACATTATAAAAACACCAATATATTACCTGTAGAACTTGGTAACGAAAATAGTTTTTTTTTTTTTTTTTCATTCCTCTTAAACTGGCTTCATTTTACCTTTTTATACATGTATATCTATTTTACGTTTTTATTGTTTTTATTAACAAATTTTTTATTGTTTTTATCCAAATGGAATATTAACAAACTTTTTTGAAAAAATACGGACAGTTCAAAATAATCATATATCAGAGTTATTGATTTATTATATATTTAAAATACATCTTATATAACGTGAAATTTAGTATATATATAAACGCCGCTTAAATTAAAACCCTGGATAGTCCTAGAAGATATGACAAACTATCCACTTTACATTAAAAATTAGATTATACAACTAAATGAATGATATTTAACTTTATCGTTCTCTTATTCAATATTATTTTTCGTATTTTTTAAAACATGCATTTTACACGTGAGTTTGCCTAATCTTCTCAAAATACTTATCTTTTGACGACTATAAGTATTTGATCCTTTCAAGGGTCTCGTCATCTACCTTAATCAGTACTTAAACTTGATTTTAATTTTATACCATAAATAATTGCTTACAGAAAATATCACAAATTTTTAATTATTTATTATAACTATACAATATAATTATTATATTTAAACACATTTTATTTACTATAAGGTTTAAATAATACAATAATATATATTTATTATAAAATTAGTTGTATACCGCTATATATGTATGGTATTAAATATGTATTTAAAGCAAGAAATATAAAAACCTCCATTTTTCTTTTTTTATCTTGGCCTTATCCTATTAGAATTATAAGGACGGATCATATATATAAATAATTCAAATAAATAAATCTGGAAGTCCAAGAGCTTAACCATAAAGACATGTGCATATGCTAAATCCAACCATTCAGATTTACTTCTTCATTTATCCTAAACACTTCCCTCTATCAGATTCAAAACCAAACAAAAAATGAGTTGGTGGTGGGCTGGAGCAATCGGCGCTGCCAAGGCAAGTTCGTCAATTATTCATCGTGTTTTTCCTTTATTCAATTCAATTATTATTATTATTATTTGTGAATTTTTGTCTTCTGCTGCTGCAGAAGAAATTCGAGGAAGATGAACCTCCGCGAAGCTTCGAGAGCGTGGGACTGGTGATCGGCGTGACGGGCATTGTCGGAAACAGCCTCGCCGAGATCCTGCCTCTCCCCGACACCCCCGGCGGTCCATGGAAAGTCTACGGCGTGGCACGGCGGCCGCGGCCGCAGTGGAACGCCGATCACCCCATCGAGTATGTTCAGTGCGACATCTCAGATCCCGCCGACGCCGAAAGCAAGCTCTCCGTCTTGACCGACGTCACGCACGTTTTCTTCGTGTCGTGGACTAACCGCCCCACCGAGGCCGAGAACTGCGAAGTTAACGGCGCGATGTTACGGAACGTGCTGCGCGCCCTTATCCCCAATGCTCCCAATCTGCGTCACGTGTCCCTCCAGACAGGCACCAAGCACTACCTCGGATCGTTCGAATCCATAGGCAAGATCCCATCCCACGAACCACCCTTCACGGAGGATCTCCCGCGATTGGACACGCCTAATTTTTACTACACTCAAGAGGACATTCTCTTCGAAGAAACCGCTAAGAAAGAGGGTTTGACTTGGTCCGTTCACAGGCCCGGAACAATATTTGGCTTTTCTCCCTACAGTTTGATGAACCTGGTTGGGTCTCTTTGCGTTTACGCCGCAATTTGCAAGCACGAGGGGGTTCCGTTGAGATTTCCCGGCACCAAAGGCGGCTGGGAGAGTTATTCCTTTTCTTCGGATGCGGATTTGATTGCGGAGCAGCATATTTGGGCCGCTGTTGACCCCTATGCCCGGAATGAAGCATTTAACTGCTCCAATGGTGATGTGTTCAAGTGGAAGCATCTTTGGAAGGTGTTGGCTGAACAGTTTGGGATTGAGGAGTATGGTTTTGAAGAAGGTTCGCAGTTGAGGCTGTCGGAATTGATGAAGGATAAGGGTCCTGTTTGGGATGAGATTGTGAGTGCGAATCAGCTTCTGCCTACTAAGCTTGACGAGGTTGGTGATTGGTGGTTTGTGGATATTATTTTATCTGGGGAAGGACTGTTAGATAGCATGAACAAGGCCAAAGAACATGGGTTTTTGGGATTCAGGAACTCCAAGAATTCGTTCATAAGTTGGATAGACAAGAGCAAGGCTTATAAGATTGTGCCTTGAATGATTGAATTGTGGTTAATTTGTAAGGTGTATCTGTTTGTGCTTTTTGGTTTATTCATCTGCCTTGTAAGTTATATGGAATAAATAAAACTCGCATGAGTGGGACAACAAAAGAGACTGCATCCTGATTTATGTTGTGTTCTGTTTCTATTTTGTATAATAATCCACAGTGAGAGATGAAACTATGTTTGAAAAGGATTGAATTTCTAATTTTGTATCCATGGCTGGATCTCCAGAAAGGGGTAGCAGATTGGAATGAAACAAAAGTACCAGTTTTCAGTGACGTGTTTCGTGGTTCTTCCATTTATAGTGATTATTGTTACATAAAGGGATTGCAATTTGTTGATAAATATCACGAGATCATTGAATTGACAACTATTGTAAAACAAGTGAATTCATCTATTCCCCTGAATGAATACACTGTGTCCGTTATTGCATTAGAAGTAGTTGCGTTTCTTTGATAACCAACACATTTGACCAAAGTAATGTCTCTGGTTAGTTCCTAGAATCATTGAGTAGACCTGTAGATAAGGTTGTCTTGTGATACGACCCTTTTAAACAATGGAAGTGATTAATGTAGCGCCACATTATTGTATAATGTTGGATTATTTTTTTACTAAGAATAAGAGATATTTTCATCTTTAAATTTTGACTCCCTGATTCAAACTAATAAGAATATAGGAAATAAAAAGTTATAAAAAAATGTGTCTAGAATTTGAGAGAAGATATATTTCTCTTTTTGGTTCAATTCATTTTCTTTACTTTATATTTTTTTTCTTGTTTTACTAATTTTGTTCTTCAAAGCACTGTGTTTTCTTGTTTTTTTTTTTTTTTTTTTTTTTTTTTTTTTTTCTCTGTTTTTTTTTTTTTTTTTTTTTTTCAATATACACTTTCTCGTGACTCCTTCTATATTATATTATATCAAGATCACTAATTTCTTAGTCTTGATTAAATGTTCATTTAAGACACAATTATCAAGCTCGTACTACTATAACAATTTTAAAAGAAATGTAATTGAAAAATGAACAAGTCCTAACTAAGAAATAAAATAAAACTTATTTTTGTGAGTAAAAAAAAAAAAATCTGCTTTTTCAAATTTTTTTATTCCATTCTTCTTGTTGGTTCATGTAATCCTAACTTAGGTGAACTTTGTCAATCCATCATCCCTAGTTATTCATAGGTAGAGGAACATTTTTTTTGTAAGTATATCGAAGCTTATTGAACTTTGAATAGTAAACATCCATCTGACAAGTATACGTTTAACTGATTATGACCCGAAATTAGAATGTTGTCTAGTTTGATACTTCGAATTCAGATTAATGATTTGATAAAATTTGACTAGAACCTGGACTCCGGTGAGTCACCCGTTTAGAAAAATCTGTGGATTATTCATTTCTATCTCTAATTTATGGATTCATGCAATCAATGAGTTACACGCCATTTCTTTCTCTGCCCTGTATAGTGGCTGAGAGATTAAATTGTTCTCTTTGTGGTTATCCTTGTAACCATTTTAGTTATTCTCGCAACTCTCTTGTTTTTCTCACTCCTATTTATATATTCTGTTATAGATAGATTTAAGGAAAAAGATATTTTAAATTGTATAATTCCAAAAGTCTTTATTAAAAAAATTATGAATTATATAATTATAGAGTTCTTTTTATATAAATAATATTTTTAAATTATACCATCTAAAATTAAAAAATAATTTGTAGATTTTATAATTCAAAAATTAAGAAAGTTTTGGAATTACAAATTTGAAAGTCATCTTTTATTTTAGAATTATACAATCTAAAAATATGTAAAAATGATTTTCGAATTACATTATATTTTTCATAAACTAAAAGAATAAAGTAAGAATTTTCATATCTATAGAAACGTAGAAAGAAATTATGGAGTGGAAAAGAAATTTTTTTGTTACATCTATTGAATAAAAAAAATCAATGGTTTAGATTTCAAGTCCATGATATAAATGTGATTTATAAAAAAATATGGATGGCTTGCACTTTGTATAACAATGTTACATTATTGGATGTTTTTTCTTTAAGAATTTATTAGATGTGTTGATAGAAGGATTTTTCGATTTTTTTTTGGAAAGATATCACGTACATTTCAGAATTTTGTTCAAAGTCAGATTAATGCTTTGAGTGTTTAATATATTTATATAAATATGATTCGGATTCTTGATTATCAATAGTGTGAAACAAATTTGTATATGTTGATTTACCCATTCGATGAAAGAAAAAACTCCAATATAAGTCAAGCATTTCTATACAATATAAAAAAAATCCGAAAACTAGATCGATTAATAAGATGTCCTCTTGTTCAATTTTAATTTTTAAAGAATAATTATTAAAAATTAATGAATGACTGAAAATTAATCAATGAATTACACGCCTTTTTTTTTGGCCACGTGGGAGTGGCTAAGAGATTAAATTGTTCTCTTTGTCGTTTTCATTGTCACTCTTATCTAAATCTTCTGTTATATATTTCGAGAGGGAAAAAAATTTTAAATTATATAATTCAAAAAGTATTATTTACTTAAAAAAAACTTATCAATTATATAATTATGGAGTTTTTTCCATAAAAAAATAATTTCAAATTATGCAATATGAGGAAATAAAAAAGAAAGAAATTGGATTTCAGAGTTTAGAAGTTATGAAAGTTTTCAAATTGTACAATTTCACAGTTACCTTTTATTTTAGAATTGTGCAATCTAAAGACTTTTTCATGTAAAAAAATATTTCTGATTTACACAATTCAAAAATCATATTTTTTTTTAAACTAAAAAAACAAAGTGATACTTGTCATGTTTATAGGAATACAGAAAGAAATTATGGGAGTGAAAAAAGAAATTCTTTAGTTACGTCTATTGGATAAAAAAATTAATGGTTTAGATTTCAAATCCATTATCTAAAAGTGATTTACTACACAGGGATGGTTTGCACTTTGTATAACAATGTCACATTATTGGATGTTTTTTCTTTAAAAATTTATTAGACGTGTTATTAGAAGGATTTTTCAATCTTTTTTTGGAAAGACATCACGTACATTTCAGAATTTGTTCAAAGTCAGATTAATGCTTTGAGTGTTTAATATATTTATATAATAAATATGATTCAAATTCTTGATTATTAATTAGTGCAAAACAAGTTTGTATATGTTGATTTATCCATTTGATGGTAAAAACAACTCCAATATAAGTCACGGATTTATATAGAAATCCTACATAATAAAAAAAATCTGAAAACTATATCGATTAACAAGATGTCCTCTTGTTCTAACATTTTATATTGCCATAAAATTTAAAAAGGGTTATTAATAAGGCAGTGAATATTTAAGTAAAAAAATATATATTTTAATTTTAAAAGAATAATTATTTAAAGAATTTTATCTGTGTGAGTGATAATTTTGTTTTCCTAGATCCAATGAATAACAAACTGTATGCGAGGTAGTGACGGAAAGGAAGTGTATGGAGTGGACTTGGTTGTGGGGTCTTAGTCCAGAAAGAGCCTCTGAGTCCAAATGGCCTTTCATTTTGTGCATTGTGATGGGCCAATGAAGAAAAAGGCTTCTCCACTGGAATAGTTAATTCACATTGAGTTCTGGTTCCTTTGATTAGGCCCTTTATTATGCTTTTCCCCTTTACTCTGTATAATCACCCGTAACGAAGGAAACAAATCAGAAATGGTTATCACAACCTTCAACGGTGCTGGCGTTGGATTTGGTACGCCGTTTGGGTTTCGCCATTTCTTCATATTCCGAATTTGAATCCTTATCGCGATTATTTGTTTTTCAGGTTTCGGCGTAGGTTGCGGCTTCGGTATAGGATGGGGTTTCGGAGGTCGGTGGCAGCATGCTGCATTTATTTTATCTGCTTCACTTTCATTTCCAGTTCGTTTTAATTGAGTAGTTTAAGAGGTTTCTCTAACTTTTGTCATGTGTTCCAGTGCCCTAGGAACGCAATTTTTATAATCCCCGCTGTTTACAAGGTCTTTTTAAGTTCTCACAATCTTTTATTGGTCCTTGTTCTTGAGACTATGCAAGCAATTTAGATGTAGTTTTGAAATTCCTTTAGTTTATTTTCATGTTAATATTGTCGTTTCCAAATGAGTTCGTTAGATATGCTCGGATAAGTTGTGTATTGGTATATGGTACTTTGTGAGTCTGGATAATAGAGAGGAGCGTGGAAAGGCATTAATCTAACAAATTTTAGGCTTATAATGTAGGCCCGGTTTGGATTAGGTTTTTTTCTAGCTTATTTGAATTACGTATTTGATTTAAATGATTGAGATTTTGAAAAAGATAAATAATGTAAGTTGATTTTTACTTTTGTGAGATTCGTTTCTATCACCTTGGTTCATATTTCACCTTGGAATTTATCCAAACTTGCTCTTAGCTCGTTTTCATAGCAGAGTTACTTATTATTAGCCAAATATGATAGTGTGGAGTGAAGAATATTGGACTGCATTTTCTACCATCCTTCTTCAGTTCTGTGTGTTAATTTTCATTCCGAAATTTCACTGGATTTCTTCAGCTAAACCAATCACACTCTTCCCAAATTCCGTCTATCTATTGCTATTTTCCCCAGTCAAGTCTTCTGCTAAGTATCAGTTCCAGTTTCCTACCTTCCTTTTCTATTTAGCTGAGTGCAGTGAATGGACTGTAGCCTCTAGCTGTCTTAACCATTTCTCTTATGAACAAACTACATTCTCCTCTCAAAATCTTGACACTCAGCGTCCTGGATACAAAGGTGATTTAGACAGGTTCAGTTGAGGATACAAAGTCCTCCATATGGCGAAACTGGGGACTGGAAGCATCAAGGAACAAATTGTGACTAGGAGCAGTATAGAGGCAAAATGTAGAGCAAGTACTGAAGATGTTTCGGAACTGATCTGGATATATAGATTACTTGAAGATTTATCTCTTCCAATTCATGAACCTGTGAAACTCTTTAGTGACAGCAATGCACCCAAGGGCCTAATCCGACTAATCTCGAATGCATGTGAAGAAAATCGCATGCATGTTGATATCAAATATTAACAAATAACAACTACTTTCGTCTTATTTAATGATACTATCTTCAAAATATCTTCATTTGATTGGATTTTTATGATCAATGACTTTTTTTACATTCTTGATATCAAATTCTAATAAAGGGTAGATCAGGGGGAAATTCGTTTTTAAACTAGATTGATATGGTTAAATGATGTTAATTAGCTTTCTTAATTGGTGTGAATTAGTTTTTATATATATATATTGGAGCAAGAAGGATTAGTTCATAATCCAATTAAACCTGATAGGATGAAGCATGTAAGCATTGACAGAAACTTAGTTGGGTCATATATCAGGTACTGCACTCCAACCAAATTGTAGGAAGTAGATATACTCAGGAAGGCCTTGTGGAAATACTGATCTAATGTTGGCTAGATCAATATCTATTTTATTTTAAGTGAATAGCATCTCAATAATAGGAAGGATTTCACCCAAGTATTCTATTTTTATTTTATTCCAGGAACTTTGTGATTCCTAGCTAATTCTGTAAATGTTCTATGTTTCTTGTTTCCTTCTTTATATAATGTATCTCTTGTTTTGAAATAACACGAAGACGAAATCATTTTGTTCATGTGCTGTTCATAATTTATGTATCTGCTCTGTTGCACAGGTATGCCATTGAACTTATTGGGTCTTGGTGCAGGTACAATAATCATGAATCTGCTTTCTTTACTGTGTATAAGTTTTAATTTTCAGTATTCAATGGTTATGACTATGACATGCTGCATGATGTGGGTGGCCTTTTTTTCTCCAAAACCTTAGTCTTACATGTTACACCTTAAGACTTTTTCTTCAAAGGTACTTGTTGATGACTTTGTAGCAAATCGTTTTCTAGTTTATCTACCCTTCTGGTTTGGTTGGTTAGTGCTAATACCTAACCTTGTGGGATAGGGTTGGTATCATTACTCTAACCCCCTCCCCACATATATATATATATATAAGTGGAACTAAATGGCAACACTACTTGAGTTAGGAAACAAAAAAACAGAGCAGCTTTTCTTATATATATATATATATAAGAAAAGCTGCTCTGTTTTTTTGTTTCCTAACTCAAGTAATGTTGCCACTTAGTTCCACTTATGGTTTTTATATATAAGAAAAGCTGCTCTGTTTTTTTGTTTCCTAACTCAAGTAATGTTGCCATTTAGTTCCACTTATGGTTTTTATGATTTTAGTTCCACGTTATTTCAAGTAGTGCTAATACCCAATTGTCTTTGGATTTCTTTTTTATGTTGAAATATAGTTACTTTCTTTTTGTACATGACACTGTTCACAATTTGTTTGTACCCAAACTAATCCTCAAACGGACTATTGTTCTTCATTTTGTCTGTTGTTATAGTACTGTGTATAGCTTTTATATTACAATAGACCAAATTATAATTCGGGTCATTTATAAAGACCATAAATATATATAACAACTATTTTCGAATTTGTTTCTGTATAACGTGCTGTTACCATGTCATTCTCACATTGTTACAACGGTAATAGCCAGTGAAATGACTGCATATAAAGTTTTTTTAATGCGGCCAAATTGAAAACGTGTATTATCTTCAAGGAACGAATTTTGTTTAACCTTTTTTTACGAATCAAATATGAATTTGACCTATCAATATCGAATTGGGTATGTTGGATTTAATTTTTAAGGTGGAGGCTGTGGCGTTGGAGTAGGACTTGGTTGGGGGTTTGGTACTGCCTTTGGTAGCAAGTATCGATCCTCACGGATCACATTTCAAGGAGTGGAATTTGATAGCAAGGACACAGTTAACAGCAAGGAATTTTCAAAGCCCAGTACAGAAGCTGGAGGTGCACGGTAGCGTTTGTACTTTGTAAATTCCTCGTCGGTCTATGGAGATAAATTGAATTTGTAATAAAAAAAGAACCTGTGGAGATTGCGACTTCCTTTCAAATTGTAACAGTTTTTGGATGATGGTTGCCCTTGGTAGAGTTTATAACAATGAATGATAATGTGATATGTACGCATCTTTTATTTCAAGAAAACTAATGGTGTGTTTAGAGCCATGGAGTGGAAATAGAGGTGTTGGTATTAAGCTAGTTTGTTTGGTAGGATGGAGATAGGAAGGAGAAAAGTAAAACGTGAGTCTTAATAGTATTTTTATACACTATTTTTTTATTTGTTTCTACTCTCTTTTTCTCATTCTCTTTTCCATTTTACTTCCATAAAAACTTAGTTTTTACTTTATTATTCTATATATATACAAAATTCCAAAGCAATCTAAATGTATTCGTAAAGATTTCTGGATTTTGTAATGTCATCTCTTGATATACCCAAGTACAAATGAATGTTAATTTATAGGTTAGGTTAAATTCATTACTTTAACGATAGTATGTCTACAAATATATTCTTATGCGCAAAAAACTTTTCCTCGCCTTCTAACTATATAATAAGTGAAATTAGAATATATATCCTTTTTAATTATAGGTTCTTGTAGTTAATAATTGCAAACCATGGATGGAAATTAAATCACACGTACCATATATTAATTCAATTAAAATTATCATGTAGAATCTTCGTATGCATGTTCACAGTAAATACATAATCAATTATAAGTATTTTAATTCATACAATTCAATTAAATATGTTATTTTGAAACAAAGGTAATTTGGTGACCAAAATTCAATCTCCCAATAAAATTAATTAGAAAAATATCTTGATTGATCTTGAGTTTGGATTTGTATGATGCATTAGAATCAACTCAATGAATTAAAGATGGGATTAACTCTTGGTCTGTAAAAAAAGTTCACTAAACAGAACTTCATTTAAGTTAGTTTTTAAAAATTACGTGGAAAAGTAGTTCTACATAATTTTTTAAAACTAACTTTAAGTTCTAGACTAGTCAATTGAGTTATTCTAATAAGTCTAAATTACACTAAATAACACGTACAGAACCTAATTTTCCAGTCAAACAATTACATGGAATTGTTGATGTTAAATTTAGATTCGAGTGTAAAACCAGATAATAACACTTAACATTACCAATTTCAATTAAAGCAATAGAAAGAATTGAGATTGCTCCAAAAATGTTAGAAAACTATATAAACATCACTCAAACAAATCAAAACTCATACTAAGAGATAATTTAAGAGAATAATTTTTTTAGAGTCAACAAAATTTTCAATTATTCATAGAATAGACTAAATAATAATTGAGAGATATTAACGCAAAAGCACACTTGCTTTAAATTAAATTTTAATCGGATGTAATTATTCTATAACTTACTAGCTTATATCTAGTAGGATACGGTTGTGAAAGAGACGAAAATAATTTAATGTCTCTTTCTTATAGTATGAAAATCAACAGTAGTAGACAATCCTTATAAAATAAATGATTGTGGTTTCTTATAATAGCTAAAAATTGGTAGAAATTGAAAATTTGCTGCAATTTTAGGTGTTTACACGTAGTTTGATGATCAATTAAGCGAAAAAAAGCAATTGATTATTGGGCTTAATAATCAAGTTACACATAAAATGTATTGACTTTTCGTTTTTAGTTTTTTAAAGTACTGTTAAAATTCAATTTTTTTTAACTTATTTTCGTGTACACTAATTGTGAATACATACATGCTTGATATTAATGTCACTCTGTTCATGGACTCCTGAAGCATATAAATTATATTAATAGATAAACTTTAATTTTAGGTGCAGCTGGTTTTATTTTCTCCTCACTTCAACTTGACAATTAATCATGAAGAATGCCACTTATGATACAAGTCATAAATAGATTTGGCAGTTATTGATCCACGTGACGAACTGGTAGTTGATAACTCTGGAGGAAGGAAAACACGTGGTGGTAGAAACGGAAAGTGCGACTTATCTACCACCATTTTATTTTATAAAAGTTGGCCACGTACGTGTTTTATAGTTTCACACTCTTTTCTTCTACCAACTTCACTCAAAATCTTCTATCGTTAGCAACAATGGCAGAACCAAGGGTTTTCACCCTCTCACAGGTTGCCCAGCACAAGTCCAACAGAGACTGTTGGGTGGTGATCAATGGCAGAGTAAGTACTATCTTGTTAAGTTAAACAGTGTAAAAGACAGTATTTGCATGTATAACACCTCTTACAAGAAAAAAAAAATTTACTGAGATGTTTTTGAAAAAGGTGATATCTTAGTCGAAGAGGATGAAGGTGTGATTTGATTTTGCAGGTGTTGGATGTGACAAAGTTTTTGGAGGAACACCCGGGAGGGGAAGAGGTGATTGTAGAAGTGGGTGGGAAGGAGGCGACAAAGGAGTTTGATGCCATTGGACACAGCAAAGCAGCACAAAACATGGTACTAAAGTACCAAGTGGGTGTTCTCGAAGGTGCCAAGGTGGAAGAGGTAGACATGAACGATGATGATGTCGTGGAGAAGGAATCCAGCACCAAAGAGATGAGTGCCTTCGTGATCAAAGATGGTGCAAACTATACGAACACCTCATTTTACGAGTTCTTTGTTCCTCTTCTTGTTGCTGCTATCTACTTTGCATATCGATGCCTCACCATCACTCACTACTAGCTCTTGTTCAAACTCGTTGATCATGCATGTGTTAGCTTTTAATTCAGATTCTTCTTCTTTATTGTTTCTACCTATTGGAAGATGTAATAATATGGGTTCAACGAGGAGAATATATAAGCTCTATTTTGGTTCCTTGACTTTGAAATAAATGTGTTTTTCTTATACAATATTCCGTTTTGTTTATAATTAATTTTTATTGGAAGATCTGAGTTAGCATTATTAATGAAGAATTATTTTTTAACTATATATTTTTTTTTGTTCACGTCATTTGAATTCGAAATTTTCTTCTGGATATTTAGCTCAAACATTAAAATTATGACAAAAACTAATGTAGAATACCATCGTTGGTAACATTTTTCAGCTAGATTTTTAAAGTTTTATCTTGACAACAAATAAATAAATTTATTGAATGTAACGGGCATTAATTTGTCAACTTTCAATATGTGTTATATGTAAGTTTTCTCGTAAAAGTTATATATTCCTTCCACGTTTTAGTCTCATGATACGTACATAGGTTTCCAAACAAGTAATGAAGAGAATCCTGACACCTGGTTGAAGACTTGAAGAGAACTGCTTTGTAGCACCCAATTTAATTATTTCATGATGTTACGTGTTAATTTATTATTTTACTTTGACATGAGATGTGTTTGATAAAAGAAATTCTCTAAATGAAGAAAAATAAATGAATTGTTAAAATAAAGTTAATCAAAGCGCAAAATTATACATTTCGACACAATATATATTTTTGTTTTATTTGTTTTTAATCCTTGTATTCGATTTTTCTATAATATAATATAGTCGTATATGGAGAAATTCAACACTACTAAGTTATGAAGAAAACTAATATAAAGTATTAAAACATTATTTTTTTTTTATCCAAAATCTGTATGATTATTTATGTGATTATTTCTTATTTAATATTATATTTTTTAACTCACACTTAATTTTTTTTCAAAAAAAAAAAAACATGAAAGTTTGTGCCGACTACTATCCAAATCTGTATTCCACATCCTAACTTATTATCAGCCACATATCTACGAATTTGTATAGGGAAGAAAGACTTCCCAATTTCTTTGAAATAATTCTTTTATATATAATAATTGTACAAACTTATTCTCTAACAACATAATTAGAAAATTGTGATATACGTCATTTTTTATGGAATCGATCTTTAACAAAGCCAAAACACAAAATATGAGTAAAGGGACGGTTTATTCTTCCAAAGAATAATCCATTCTTATTTAGGTTTATGAAAATATTAAAATTTAAAATATTTCCAAATTTATAAATTATTTGTCATTTATAGTCTAGTAATTAGGAAACTTCTATGCAAGATATTACTACTAACTATCAAGTTGGCTCTTGAATCTTACGTAACTATTTTAGTTCTTTAACTTAATAATTTATTATTATTTTGTCCCTTAATTATTTGAAGAGCCTCTAAACTTGATCATTTACTATTATTTGAATGATATATAATTAAAATTTCAAAATTATTTTTAAAATAAAATTATTATTAAAAGAGTCAAACATCTTCCTATTTATATATAATGATATTGACTTAATAGTCAAACATCTTCCTATTTATATATGATGAATGGTAAAAATATATATATAATCTTTCCAAAGCTCTAGACTTAGTATAGTTAATTTCATTAGTGCTTAGTAATTGACATGAATGAAGATAGAATACTAGGCTCAAATTGCGAACGCAAAGCTAAAATCTTTGAAGGATAACACAGTTATGGCATCGATGAGAAATTACATTGGTTACTGTCCATTCAATTAGTCCTGTACATCTTGATGTGGTGATATAGTACAAAAGCGAAGAGGGAACAGAACACTCTTCTTGAGATCATTCTACAAATAGGTGAAAAATGGATACTTTGAAGAGAAAAACAGCTAAGAAGTGCTACCCTGTGTGTAATGGAAGACTCTAAACAGTAATGTCAAAGCATTCAAATGTTACATCAAACCATGCATGCCAGAGGGAACCAGAAAACTCCTCTCAGCTTGCTTATGTGACAACATATATGACCTCGAATCAAGGCATCGCTTGTCCAAACCCGATTCTGTGCGCCGCATTCCAGAAAATAATAGATAATGTAACAAAATCTTCCTTTCTACATCGTGCAAAAAGCAATGAAAACTGCAGGGAAATCAAAATTGTAAGCAACATATACTATTTCAGGAAATATACTATTGCAGGAAATGGAGGCCAAAGGAAACGATAATTGAACAGTGTCAATATTCCTTAGGCCTGTGAGGCATGACGGCAAAGCTTCAAACAGTTGCCAAGTACTATAGACCGAGATATAAGCACAATGATGCACACAGAACACCCCCTGGAAGGTGAAAGCAGCCAAATATAATGGTGACTAGTCTCGCTTCACATTTAGCATCACTCTCATGATATTTGGATGTACCCCCTTCCCAAGTATGCATAGAATACAAGCAATGAGCAAGTTTGGAGGTCAGGTTACCAACCAAAATGAGAAAATAGTTAGGGGTGCAATTGTTGATTACTAGTTCTGTTTGGATATGCAATGTGATCAGAATTCCTGAGTGTACAGTGTAAACATTATAAATAGATTAAGACTCGAGAGGAAGGGAACTATTGGAATAAAAAAGTGAATTTTCATAACTCTCTTCTCTTTTCTAATTTAAATCTTGTTATTTTTTATCTGAATTCACATCAGCATAATGCATAATAAAGTTCTATAAATTCTAGCTTCGAGTCTATGTACCAGGAATGAAAAGGGACGCAAATAGTTTCATGATCAAGGGAGCGAGGGTGGCCAAATGTAAAGCATCATCAACACGGCAATACCGATTATTAGAATGGAAAAGATGAGGAAGGAGGTGAAATTCCATCAATTTCAAAGTAGTGTATGATAAAAGCTAAGAAATCTGAGAGAATGCAAGTGCATACATTTTTTAAAATACAAACAAAGATCCAGAGCCTACCAATCAAGCAAAGGAGAATAACAGCCCAGATAGTTATTTGAACATGCCGATTGTATTGCATTTGGTATTGAGATCTTTGAAGCTGCCTTTGCAAAGCCCCGTACCACCCGTGGAGTTGTTTATGGTAAGATTCATCATAATTATCAAGGCAAGTCTTACCATTGATGCCCTTCAGGAAAAGTAAACATGAAATATTAATAATTAAGAAAAAAGCATTGAAATAAACAAGAAAAACTCTGTTAAAAAACAATAGCAGCTGAAGCACAAACCCCATTCAATACTGCTGATGGTAATAGTGCATTATCCGTTTCTTCACAATGATTCACTGGTTTCAGCTTTCGATAGCCATTCTTAGGCCACTTCAACTTAGAGATATTTCCCACGGAACCAAAAAATCCAGAGAGACTGGCTACCTTGTGCATAGGAATTACACCGGAAGAACCATTGGAGGAACTCGATTGTTGGACACCATCAGAAACAGTGATTTTCCAAGAACTAATATCAGGATCAGCACTAGCTGCTCTACGATGCCCAAGTGACTTTTCCTCACGTAAATTGCTTGAACAATTAGGGAACGAATCTTTGTCACTTAATTGCACATTTTCACCATCTCTGCCGGTACATTTAACAGGGATTTTGCCAAGAGAAGCCGATGTTCCCGAGAGAAATGATGCTAGTTCATCACGTTCTCCTTCATCCAGACGTGGCCAAGGCAAAGATGCCTTGCTACCTGAATGTACAGGTTCTAGTAACAGATGTTCAACTTTACTGATCTTGTCACTGATGGCATCAACAAAATCTCGGTGCCTATTTTTTGCATCCTCAGTTGAAACTTTGCTATAACTTGACCGAGTAGCCCGTTCAAATTCCTCTAACTGCATTAGCCACACAAGTGCAACCACATGCTTTGTTATATGATGATACAAATTTGAAACTGTATTTACTAAGAGAAACTACCTGCCATTTAGTAGTGCCAAGGGCAGTTTGTAGATCTCGGCGAACTTCATCACAGTTCCATACGGTGGATGCATCCTTCATTGCGTGCATCCATGTTCTATAGGTAGACTCCATCCTTGAAAAAAACACAATCATAGCACGTCAATAAGATGAAAATTAGACCAAATAGATATATATGGTTCAGTTGGCAACACAAGCTGAGGAAGACTTAAGTTCAATTCCAGCAAAACATGAGCCACAATTAACTATGTTGTCGGTCCCTGACCCACAATTAGTTTCATAGCCAACGCATAGGGTCGAAGCTTATGAGGAAACCTTAATCTTTTACATGAGCCAAAGATCCCCATTATAACAAGAAAATGGGAGCAATACAGGCTTTTTCTTTTAAGATTGTGCACAGCAAATTAACCTAAAAACCTTAAGCCTTTCAATATCGAGTTGAATTGGAAATAAACGAATAAAAAGCTAGGTATTGGCAGGTGCATTTATTTCACCCCCAAAATGGAATTACCAGGCAAGATTATATTCTACGATACCTACATTTCATTGGAAAAAACAAAATAAAGTTTGGATTAAACATAAAAAACAAATGGAAAACCCAATTGGAAGAATGACAGATACCTGTCTGATGATTCCTGAACTTCTTCGGCAGCATTAAAGAAAGGATCTTTTTCCCATCGATCAAAACTGGTGGCCATGAATATTGAATGATAATATATAATTAATATATGATAAGCAGAATATGAAAAAGGAAATGTGGATAATCTGCGTTGGGGATAGAGGGGAAGATGGATGCTGTTAATTGGAAGAGAAGTTGTTGCTATTCTGTTCTCTTCCAGAATTAATTGGAGGAATTGCAATTTGCAATGAAACCAAAAAGTGGGAAGAATAATTACATTATATCCCTGTCCTCAGCTGCAACCTCACCCATTTTATTCATCACATTACACGGTCCCTCATCTTTCACTTATTAAATTAATATACCACCTGAATCACCATTATACTTTACTCTCATACTTTTATTACACTAAAATAATCAAAATTATGTATCATACCTAAATCTTAATCAAATTAATGACAATACTTTTACTGTAAATTTTAAAATAGAAAACAAATGTAAAATTCAAACCAATTAAAAAAATTAATGAAATTATGAAAATAAGGTCGAACCGATAAAAAAATATAGTGTATATAATGTAAAAAATATGTTTCTTAAAAAGTCAGAGTTACGTTGAAAAGAAACGTTATTATATGTATACACAGTGATGGTTTGCTAATAAAATTTAACTTCATATATTAAATTAAAAATGAATCTTGATTAAATTAAAGTACCATAAGTTATTAAACATTCATCAACAACTAAGTATAATGAATAATCGAATCGAATTGACTAGATTTTAATATTATTCCTTATTCTTAATTTATAATATTAAAATCGTCATCATTATTTTTTTACTGATTACAAAAGAAATTAAATTCTTCACTGGGTTACTCCCAGACAAAGAAGACTCTGTCACTATCTTCAAACACTCTAAGTAAGAGATACCACATTATTTTCCAAGAAATCTAAATATTACAAGTAAAATATTGATGGATTAAATGAAAAAAAAATACAAATTAATAATACCTAGACTTTTTTTAAGAAAAATATTATAATCTTAATAATTGAATTTCTTAGACATAATATACAACTCACCATTAATATCTATGACGCGAAACTACTTCTCTATCTCAAAAAAAAATTACCCCAAGTAAATAATTCTCCAAGATATATGAATTACTTTCTCCTAACCCAAATCACTTTCTCCATGATTACAGAATCACATAGATGTACAAATTTAATAGGTACAAAAACTAAATCAAGACAGGCAGGGAGATGATCCGGTTGTGAAAAAAGAAGAAAGGAAAAGTTATATATAATGGTGTCTCAAGAAGTATTATAATTTTTTTTTCTTTATTAATGTATTTTGAAGACAATTATATCTCTTCGTCATCAATATATAATAGTTATGTTGAAATATTAATCGTCATCTATAATAATAATAATAATAATAATAAATTATTTGAATTGATGTACACATTTCTATTTCGTAAATTACCGTCAACATTACATATAAAAGAATTTACTACTTGTATAGGTGCATATAATATTTCATCATCATTTTAATATCTATCTAAAGAAATATTTTTTACTTTATTTTTTATCAAAAGAAGGACTAAATAAAAAATTATGTGTTCTCCAACACTGCACAGAGGCTAAGAAAAAAAATCAATTATTAAAAATAAAAAATTAACATTAAATTATAACTTATTTAAATCACATGATCGATATTTTTCATGTATATATTTCATATTCGTATTTACACATAATTATATTTTAGGATTATAATATTTTTAATATCATAAATATCTTATATAGCATATTAGAATATAATAGAATAAAAAAATAATAAATGTATAGTTGTAATTATGAGGTGAGTATTTTAGTTTTTTTTCATACAATGTTAATATATTAGTAAAGACGAAAGAGAATCTCTTAATCACATTTCCTAATAGCGGTGTTCAACACTAATAAAAAATTTTGAATACTTATCTAAATAACCTATAAAAAAAATTTGGAATTTTTTTTTCTAAGAATCACAGTTTAGTTTAGCCTGTGGTTTGATTTTCAAAACTGATCCAAACTAAATCCATATGTAACGTATATTTAACAATATATTTTTTAGTAATAATAATTATAATAATAACAAATTATAGGTTTTAAACTATATATTTTGCAGAGTTGTTTGACCACTTTACATATTTAATTTAAAAGTTTGTTGATTTTCTTTATGAAATATTTTTATACTCTACTTTAAGTTTTTATTATTTAATTATTTTTATCTACTTTTTTTTAATTATTTTAAGTATTGTATTTTATATGTTTTAGAACTTTACCTTGAGAAAGTTCGATGTTGAGTCTAATTAGTTATTAGATTTGAAATTAATCTCTTTTATATGATAAGAAAATTTTTTAACAAGATATGTTTTCTTGAGTAAAAAAAATGAAAGAAAATATGTAACTAAAGTAGTTTAATTCATGATGTTTTAAATTTTAGAAGTTCCAATTATATTAACATTTGTTGGTTGAACTGACAAATGATATAATTTGTTTACTTTTTATGTTCTTTATAGTAATTTGGTTAAATTTATCTTATTGACCCGTTGTATTTTTTTTCTTTAGATTTTTTTCTTATTTGTTAGTGTTAAACTACATATTATTTTATTATTATATTTTAATTTAAAAAGATGAAAATAAATAGTAAATTTTTAATACAAAAACTAGAACTATAAATTAAAAATTGAAAAAAATTAAATTTAAACTAAATTGAGACATCAATTTGGTCCGATTGGACTTTTTTTTTTCTTTTAAACCGAAGAAACCGAATCACACATATTTTTTATATTTAATTTAAAAATATTCATGTTTCACAAGGTTAATGTTCAATATGACACATAATTCATGTGCTCGTAAAATAAAATGAACATTTAATGTTAAAAAAATCCATTCCACATATGTTTGGAGGGAGTGATACCCACTAAAAAAAATAATTTCTAAAATTTGATAAAATAAAAAAACTATCTTTTCATAATGTTTTTGTTCAATATGAATATAGAAAATAAAAAATAAAAAAAATGAAGACAGGTAAAAACGAGAATTATTATAATAAAAAAAATGAGAGGGAAGGAAGATTGAGGTTTAAGAGTGGAAAGTGAGGGTTCGGGGGTTGGAAGCAAAAAAGAAGATGAAGGAAGCGGAGGAGCAACTGTGCGAGGCGGCGAGGAAGGGTGACGTGGAAAAAGTGAAGACTCTCATAGACTCCGGCGCCGACGTCACCTACTTCGACGGCGAGGGCCTCAATCCTCTAATGTACGCCGCAAAGCACGGCCATGCACCCGTCCTCACTCTCCTCCTCTCCGCCGGCGCTCCCTGGAACGCCCTCTCTCCCTCCAGCCTCTCCGCCGGCGACTACGCCATGCAGGAAGGCCACAGCGAAGCCTACGACCTTCTCCTCAACGCCGGTAAAGATTCCTCTTTTCCATTCCGACTATTACTATTTGCCTATTGGGATCTGATTTGGTTTCAATTTGCCAGGGATTCAGGCCGAACTGATCCTGGGAACGATTGCGAGGAAGGAAAACAAGAGCGGCGATTCCGGTGCCAATTATTTGGAAGATAGGGTGAGTTTTAGCGAAGACAAGCTTATGGACTCCGAAAGCAAAGCTGTGATGATGGCGTGGGAGAAGCCGTTGATGGAGGCTCATGCCAGAGCTGTTTGTTCGGGAGGGGGCCACGTGCTCAACATTGGGTTCGGAATGGGGCTCGTGGATTCGGCCATTCAGCAGTATGCACCTGCATCACACACCATCGTTGAGGCTCATCCGGAGGTGTATCAGCGCATGCTTCGCTCCGGTTGGGGTCAGAAGGAAAATGTGAAGATAGTTTTTGGCCGATGGCAGGATGTTCTGTCTCAGCTTGAAACATATGATGGTAATTTCTAATCCTTATCTCCATGGACTTTGATACTTAATTGTAGCAGTGCAATTTGTTGAATCGTCTTCTGTTGAAAGCAGACGAAATATTTTTTTTATTATTTTCGGAGATCCTATATTGGCTATTTAGGAGGCCAAATTTCGTTATTTGAGCTACTTTTTGGTATTTACTTAAGCTCAATCTCTAATTTTAAGCTGAGAGCCCATTCTAATGGTGGATATGGTCATTGGTGAACTTATAGGACCGACCACCTGTTATCAAATTATCTGGGAGTTCATCTCTTTAGTGCATTGAAGATTTCATATTGTAGCGATATGACTACTAAGGGTATTAAAATAAGTTGTTGGAGTGGAAATAAATGATAGATAAGATGAAAATTAAAGGTGTTTAATTAAAGAGAAATAGAGAAGAGATGAGGATACGGATAGGGAGATGAGTATAAGTAGGAAACAATTTTTTTTTTTTTTAAATTATATTTTTGTTCTTTCTCTCCTACCAAACACCGTATCGTAATTTTATCTTTATCCATCCTCACAACCAAAGTTTATGGTTATATAAGTGAGGGGAATCTATAACTTTTTTAGATTTTTGAGTTGAGTTAGACCTAGTTTTGAATCTGGGAGTTTTGTTTGTTTGCAGCAGATGCATCCAATTCTTTGGGAATTTGACTTTTAACTGTCTTCAATGTTGTCATGCAATTCATGCAGCTGACCTCTCACCTAGTGAAAACTAAGCCTTTATTATCGTTGTTGTTGAATATGTGTATGATGCATGATGAGTTTTATCTGGGTTATGTCTGATTTGGGTCAATGGCGTGAATTATGTTCAGGAATATTCTTTGACACCTATGGGGAGTACTACGAAGATTTAAGGGAGTTCCACCAACATCTCCCAACACTATTGAAGCCTGGTGGTATCTACTCATTCTTCAATGGCCTTTGTGGCAGTAATGCGTTTTTCCATGTTGTTTACTGCCATTTGGTATCCCTTGAGCTTGAGAATTTGGGGTATTCCACGCAATTAATCCCATTGCCTGTTAAGGATTGTTTAGGAGAACAAGTTTGGGAAGGCGTGAAACAAAGATATTGGCAGCTCGATACGTACTACCTTCCTGTCTGTCAGTCTGCAGAAGACCCTGAATGACGTAGGAAATCGATGTTCTGTAGTTTAGAAGAACTGCATACTGTGCAGTTACTGATTTCACCTTTGATGCTAGTTTTTCTCCCCTTCATATATTTAAATCAAAGGAATGACTGAAATCTCATGCAGTGTTTTCTCAAAACTGTAGAGGATATTGAATCGAGTGGTGTATGGTTTGATTTTAATCACATGGTCAAAATTGTTCTAACACTCTTGTTGCATTGGTGACTTAATAAATGATACTGTAGGAATAGAGTCACTGAAACCCTCAACTTTATATGTAAATTTCATTACTTGGTGTCGTTTAATTTAGAAGTCTTTGGCTGTAATCACCATGGTTCAAGAAAGATCACTATAGTTAATAACGAAGGATTTATTTTTAAATTATGGAATTAAGGAAAAGCTATTATTTTCAAGTTTAAGGCTACAGAGTGCTCATAACTATATGAAGTTTAGGGTAAGTTGAGCTTTACCCTTTTTGCCTTTGTTAAGCTTTTCTATATGAAGTTGAGGGTAGCAATCTAATGAAGTTAGTGTGGTCATAATCTAGTGTCATCGTCTTCTCAATTCTTAACTCAATTAAGGGAATCAATTGTTACTGCACATGTTTCCAATTAAAATAGGACTCGAAGATTGTCGGTTGAGTTATAGTTACTCAAAAGGTCGTTTTATTTGTGATTCCGACACAAATGCGGCGCTATTTCTCCCTTCAAAAGAAGAGAAAGTATCGTTTGTTTTAAAGGATATCGCAAGATAGATAAACTTATTCCTGGAATGACTTCTAAAAAACAAAAAATTAGAAAAATTCATGAGAACTTTTATAAATTAAATTATATATAAATTAATTTTATCTGGAAAAAAAATATTTTATTTTATTTTTTCTTCTTATATTTCTCTTTAAGAATTTTTTTTAGAGAAATTTGTCCGAAGATGTTATAAGAGGATACAACTAAATTTTCGAGCAAATGTTCTTGATTAGGTGATCTAAATAAAGAAAGAGCTTACTGCCTTAGCACTTCAGTTTTTGGTCAATGCATTCCTTATTACATACCAGTACTAGTAAATTACCAAAAAAAATCTAAATGTAATGGCAATGCAATTGAGATGCCTGCAGTGGATCAACCATCTTATAGATAAACCTGTCATGTACACGCCAACGGGCGCAAAGCTGAGTAAATACGAACAACCATTCAGTGCCATTATTCATTTATTCAGACACGCCATTAGTCCATTACCCTGTTTCTTTACTGTACAGTCATTCTTTTATAATTTTCAGAGAACAGCAAAAGACAAATAACATCATACCCCTTTGCCGGACCAAAAGCAGAACAAAACATAGAGAAACGATTATTCTTGAACTCAGCCGTGTTTGCAACAGGTAATTCAGAGTTAGGGCCTTTAAAAATCAGTGTCAAGTCCAGCTGAAAGCAATGGGACTAGAAACCTTGTGCTTCCCATCAGACCATTCTAGATAAGCAAAACTGGTTGCTCCAGAAGGCTTTGAAGAAGACGTGAACGTAACTGTGTAGCTCTTCTTCTCATTCAGTGCACGGAAACTAAGTGTTTGTGGTTCAACCACAATCTTCACCGAGGGAGACTGTGTCACTGAAACTTTATATGTCCCTGGGGCTCCCACGTTTGTTAAAGTCCTTGTGTACTGAACAGTGGTTAGTTTTTTAGAACCACCCTTTGCTCCAGAAGCCGTGTCAAAAGGAACAGCAAAAGATGGGTAGTTGAGATCTTCCACTCTGTACTTCTTCCTTTTGCTGCAAGTAAAATCTCTCCTAGCAACAAGCTTTATTTGATAGGAACTGTAGTTCAAGGCACAGAAGAAGCTCAAGTAGTCATCCACGGTGGCATCATAGACAAGGCCAGGATCAAAAGCAGCCACAGGATCTACATGTCCAGCCCCAAAATCAAACGGTGTAGCTGGTAGGCCAGTGTCAACATCTTTTAAGGTTTGCCCATTTTTGTAGGTTCTGTAAGATGTGGTCATGAGGGCAGACCTTATAGCTGCAGGGCTCCATTCAGGGTGAGTGCCCTTAAGAAGGGCAGCTAACCCACTGACATGGGGGCAGGACATGGATGTACCTGAGATGATGTTGAATTCCACATGTCTGGTGTCTTCAGTCATGCCAGTTGGTCCAACTGCACCGCTCCATCCAGCAAGGATGTTAACTCCTGGAGCTATCAGGTCTGGTTTGAGCACCTTTGGTGTCAGCAAATTCGGCCCTCTTGAGCTGAAAGCTGCCACCACTGGGGACGGTTGAACCCCTAAGTGGGTGCCACCAAACGAAAGTTTAGCAGTGGGATTGGGAGATGTGAAAACATACTTCTTTAGCTCATTGCTGGATTTCTGGCCCAAAGCTATTGCCTGGAGGAGATAGGAGTCAGCTACCAACTCTTCCCCGTAATCTTCATTGTTTGCTAGTATCATCCCACTGCCTCCAGCGCTCTTCACCACCAGACTCTTTTCCACCCTCGCATTTCCTCCTCTGTCACAAATCACGATTTTTCCTGCTACTTTTGCAGCAATCAAACTACCTTTGCTGCACAAACTTCCTTCTGAATTACCGCTTACATTACCCGCATAAACAATTGGAATTGGAGATTTAGGTGGGAGTTTTCCATTGTAAAGGGACACCCCAGTGTATGCCTTCCCATTTCCAAGGGTGACATAGGCAGGGAAGTCACGGTCTATAGTCCCAGCGCCCACGGTGGTTAACCACGGTGCCACATTAGACAGAGATGCTGGACTAGGCCCACCATTTCCTGCTGAATTGGAAACCAGTATTCCATGGGCAGTGGCTGCAAAAGTTCCAATCGCAATAGTGTCTCTGTAGTAATCCGTTAAACCTCCTCCAATTGACATGGAAAGGATGTGCACACCATCTGCAATGGCCTTGTCAATGCCAGCAGCTATGTCTGAGGAAAAGCACCCGCCAAGCCAACACACTTTGTATGTAGCAACTCTGGCTTGTGTGGCCATGCCTCTTGCTGTCCCATTAGCAAAGCCGAAGAGGCTGGCTCCTGCAACCACAGAACCTGCTGCTGTTGTTGAGGTGTGAGTCCCATGGCCATCATCATCCCTCGGTGACTTCGATTCCGAACTTTCGTTGATGGGTCCAAACGCCGCCTCATAGCCCATGGCGAAAAACCTTGCACCAACAAGCTTCTTGTTACAGTTTGCTGGGCTGAAGTTCTTACCTTTCTCACACTTACCTTTCCAGCTACTTGGAACTGGCCCAAGACCCTTGTCATCGAAGCTTTTTAGCTCAGGCCACACACCAGTGTCCAGCACTCCAACAACTACGTCGCTCTGTTTTCCAGAGGGCAGTGAAAAAGTGATGGCTTTCTCCAACCCCAGAAACTCTGGTGTTCGAGTTGTGTGGAGATCGTATCTAACTTCAGGGATGACAGAGAGAATTCCCGGTTGCTTCGAGAGTAACTCTGCTTCTTGGCTAGTTAGCCTTGCGGAGAAGCCGTGAGCTACATGTTGGTATGTGTAGAGCATCTCTGCTGTGTCTGACACTGATTTCAGAGATGAATCATACCAGAGGAGATGGTCATTGAAGCTTGATGGCATGCTGAACTTGTCCATGTGAATTATGTATGTGCTTTTAGAGTGGTGATTGGTTTTCTTTTCTGCTACGGTGTGTCTGCTACAGAAAACTAGCAACAGAGAAATCAGAAGGGACTTGAATATCAGCATATTCATCTTGTCACCTTGCTCTCGCTCTTCCATTTGAGGTTTTAGCACAGTTTAGTCTCAGCCTTCTTTCCAATTTGCTTCAGAAATGCAGAGAAAGTTGCTATATATTCTCAGCTGCGGGCCTAGCTAAGATATCTTGCAATAATTGGAAGGGAACAATGATAAGGAATTGAAAAAAATAGTGTAATGGAAATGCAGTGTACACTTTCATCCATATAGAATTACGTTAATATAAAATTTTAAATATGTATTCAATAAGATTGTTATTTTAAAAATACCTTTACCTTTAATTCTAGAAATTTTCTCTAATAAATATGAATAAAGTTGTTCAGAAAATATGTTCTATCAAATCAGGAATATTATTAGCTATCATTTATAATATGTATAAAATTAGTCGTTTCATGGAGATAGTTTCATTTTATTCCATTAATTAATTCAATAAACACAAACAACGGATGGCATTAAATTTCTGTTTATCCCACCGTATTAAATCACTTCCCACCAATCTGAACTTAACTAAGTTAATGCGTCACTGCATTAATCTTAACCCATTCAACTTATTCGATTATATAATAAAAATAATCACATAATAAAATCAAATTTAGTAAACTGTAGTAGGTGGATGTATAACTGTACACGCTGAACTAAATAGGATCCGGTTGAAATTATTTTTCACAGAACACCTTCTATTTCAGTGCTTCTTTCGGAAAATACGATAGAGAAACGTAAGACATGTTTTTCAACGTAAAATGATGATACACTCAAACTAAAATCTTAAAATAACATATCTTTCTTACTCATATACTATTTAGTTTCTCTAATTTTGTAGAACACGAAAGTCCAATTCATACTTGATTTGTAACCAACGGAACATAGAATTGCGTAACGAAATAAAAATATTAATCTTTTTAATGAAAAAAAAATCTTTTACTTTTTTTCCCTTCTTTTTTGGCTAAATTGTTGGATTTATTAGACGAAGTAATTGTTTAATGTATCAGAAGAGGAAATATACAACCTCTTTCTTTTATTATGGATATTATTAAGAGAAAAAAGAAAAAAAATTGGGTTTACGGCCACGCTACTTAAACTTCTAATTATATAGGTTAATTAGTGTTTGTGAGTTGGAGTCCACGTAATCTAAGATCATTAATTTTTATGTATCTTTAATTAAAGATAGGATACGTAGGTACAATGGATTAACCATATCTATTTTGATTCACTCTCTATATATATGTATGAATTTAAATATAGTATATCTATCAATACAATAGAATACCATTTGTTCCACTATTTACTTTACATGTCATATTTTCACCTATGAAAAAGTTTGGAGAGTACTTATATTCAAAGAAAAAGAAAGTGGAATTGCTTATCTAAGTGTACTATCCCAACTAAGTGTAAGTGTACCTTCCATGAACACTATGGAAATAATAAAACAAACACACTCCACTATTAAACTATTAATAAAGAACATATGGTTCTTTTAATCATTAAAATACATTAATAAAGAACATATTGTTCTTTTAATTATTTTATCTCTCCACTAATTCTAAAAAATATCTTACAATCATTAGATAAATAATTCATTTTTCGTTATAGTTAAGGCATGGATATTTTTTTAACTAGTCTAATATTAAAGGATTGACATATATATAAGGCATGTATAACTAATTCAAGAGGATTTTAATTAAAATTACAAAAAAAAAATAATAACGCGGGCCAATCTTTAATAAATAAATGTACTAACTTTTATAAGATTTACGAAATTAATTAATAGCTTTTATATACATATTTTAGTTTATTGGAATGTATTTTTTAATTAAATTTATTATATATATATATATATATATATATATATATATATATATATATATAATAAGTGTTTATACATAATTTAAAAACTTATGAAGTCACTAATCAGTATACAAGGGTGAGACAACTTTTGACTTACTATTGGAGTAATACGTGATATGCATCCTAAAAGAAAAAAAAGTACCAAATATTAAAAGGTATTACTGAAATGGTGAAAACAACATTAGTATAGTAAGAGTAAAAAGATAAATGATTATATATTTAGTTAATTTTACCCTTTTTCTATTGAGTTTTTTGTTTTCATAGTGATCCAGTGGACAAAACATGATCAGCAGTTAAGAAGTAAGTATACATTAACATCTTGACCATAGGATTCCTCCATGTTTGAATGCAGTGTCCAATTAAAAGTAACCTAAATGGCAATAATTCCCTTGCTTTTCTGTCAATCATGGATGAGCATGTGGAAAATGGAGACTCTTACTACAGTAGAAGAAGATAAACATGTTAAGATAATAAAGAGTTAGCCTCATACATAACAACAATAACATAATATTTGTATTCCATTAGATGAAATTAGTTGATGAATTACACAAAGTTATTTTTGTTAACATAATATTAATTTATCTTTATGTAGATGATATTCTTTTTATCATCAAAAGTAATATAATATATTATCTATAAGTATATAAATGTATTATTTGGTCTAAAGCCACTTTTGACTCCTATAATTTGACTAACGTATGATTTTGATCCCCTCAAATTTCTAATTGCAATATTTTATTTATTTTTTTAAAATTAAAAATTTTTGTGCACCATTAATATAGTATTTAATTGTTAAAAGAAACACATATATATTTTTAGAATAACATATATTAAAATTAATTGTTAAACTTAATATTAATATCTTAAATGAGTAACTGCAATTACTATTAATTATTCAAATAATTAGAAGACATATTAAAAATATCAAAATCACTTTATTTTGAAAACCTGAATAATTAAATCTATAATTAAAATTTTGCAAGGAATAAAAGTGAAATTTAGTATCATTATTTAAAACATATTTTATGAATTTTTAATACTAAATTGACATATTTTATATTTAATTAAATTTTATTAAAAATATTTTATTTTTAATTGTCATTAAACATAACACTATATTTATTGATAATTGAAAACAATGTTTTAGTAATTAAATTATAATCTTAATAAAGAAGCGTTTCCACTTTAATATTTGTTTAACTTTGAAGTATTTTTTATTAAATACCTATTAATTAATTTTTGATTAGGTAAATCAGTCTTCTTAAAAAAGTTAAAATTTATGTTTTTGTTTTCTTTTATTTTTATGCAGAAATATGTGTACAGCATGTAAGATGTTTGATTTGTACCAAGAAACCCACTGAGATATTGGTTGATATAGTGGAAGAAGCACTGAGTTTGGCATCCTTAGACCTTAGGTGATTGCTAGTTACACTATTCAATTTTCAGATATTTTTGTCTATTATAAAATGTAAAGATACTCTCTATGCATTATGCATCACCCATTATTGTGGTAGTTGGTCTAGTGGACCAACACCACTCTTCAATGTTATCCATTTAGGTTAATGCTCGAGTTATAAGATATTGTGATTTGTTGTTGGATAAATTATTTGATTCAATAGATTTTTATAATACGATACTTAAATTTATTATGAAATTTAACTTTATTAGTACGAAAGTAAGTTAAAATTTACAGAATATAAAGGAGTTTTTGTTAATAACTTCTATAGAAAGAAATTTGCAATCACTAATAAATACGTACGTCCATATAATTTAAGACAAAAATATATTAATCATAATTAAGGTTCGGATTTATTGTGGTAGTTCTATAATTCAATACTAGAAAGTTATGTACTGAAAGAAAAGGTTCGGGTCTATTTAGAAAGTTTTATCACTCAAAATTAAAGAGTAATGTGATAATAGATAAGATTTCTATCCATCGTGAAAGTCTTATCATTCAAAACTAAAATGTTGTGTGATGATGAGTAAAGTTTGATTGATTTAGACGATTTTTAAGGAGACAAAAGGAGCCATGGTTCCAAAAGCTATATTTAACTTTTTAAAATTATATTTCAAACTGTTGATTCTCCAAAAATTATTTAAAGTTTTTCAATTTTCAATCAATTTTTGCTTTTTTATTGAGAGCCTTCTAACACAAAAATAAAACTAATATGAAAGTCTTAATTCTTACCACCAACAAAGGAATATTGTATAATGAATATTTACATATAAATAAATAAAAAAACTACACTTATCCTACATGAGTTTATAAAGACTCCTAATTAATCAAGCAACAATAAATATGTATTAGATGTTAATTTAAGACTAAATAAGAAGAGTTTATAAAACACTGATTAACTTTGGCTAAGGATAATTAAATTAAGAAAATAAGAAATTTAAGAAATTCTACTATATGTAATCTTAGGAAGAATACTTATTATAAATAGAGCATTTGAAGGTAAAGAGAAGTACGGGACAAAAAGAAGAAATTTAAAGAGTATATATACATATTCTGAATAGACAATACAAGAAAACTGAGAATTTTCGACGGGAGTATATTCTGGGATATTTTCAATATTATTTTTTAAGAAATAATCTTATTTAAAAGTCCTCTGTTAAACCTTTAATGTGAATATCTATTCTTATAAAAATTCAACTTTAATTTATATAAAAAAATTAGTTTATTTTGTTAGACTTGGTTTTTCGTTAGAACTGTATTATTAACTACGAGAAACGTATTAGAAAATATATGAGGTTACACAGTGTATTAAATTTTTTTTAGGAAGATAATTACTTTTGAAAAAAGAAATCAAGTAAGTGAAAAGACTATATCATAAATTGATTAAAGAGTTTAAAAAAAATGTTTTGAAATTTAAGAAAAATATACTTTAAAATTAATTTATAACAAAACTAATTTGTAAATTTCAAACAAGTTTTTTTTTTTTCACTGTTCTTTCCTTTGTTTGGAATAGCAGAAATTGAAATTGTTTATGTTAATTCATTCTCAAATAATAATATATAACTAAAATTTCATATCAAAATATCATTGGCATAATAATTCTTTTCATTCTCCAAACCAATCTTTTTTGTAGTAAACTTCTTTTGATTCACTTTAAAACAAATATTATTCTTAGAGAAACAGAACATCAAAATTTACTATAAGGAGATATACAGACAAATATTTAATGAAATTTGAAAATATTCTAAAAAATTATAAAAATTTGAAAATATTCTAAAAGATTTAACAAAAGTTTCAAGAACTAGATAATACAATAAACTTTATATAAATAAATGAAGAAGGAATGTTTGACATTTTCTTTAATTTACAACAAGGACATTTGTCTTATTCATACTTTTATGAAAAAATATGAGCGTCTAACTTATATGGCTCCAAAGTTGAAAGAATATTTTGAATAAATGTAAGAAGTAGTACTTATCTATAAATGCTTCATTTATAGGATAGTCTAAGTTTCAATAAAAGTTATGTTTGTGTCAATATCCTTCTTTTTTTTTCTTTTATTTTGTTTTTGTCTTTATTGTATGGGACATTGTACAAGTTCAAAACTTCTGTTTGTGAATATTCCTAAGAGTATAATTAATTTTGTTAACATATTTTTTTCCCTAAAAAGAGGTAGACGTGATATTTATTTTTTCAATATCATTAACATCTAACTATATAAGGTGTATTTGAATATTAGTTAAAAAATAGAGTTGAGTTCAACTCAAGTAGAGTTAAGAAAAAATAATTCGTCATATCTTTTAATTTAACTACAATTTGAAGTAAGTTTTACTCCTAAAAAAAAAAATGTTGAACATGTTGACACAAAGTTTGATGAAAGATTAAAGTTCGGTTTAGTTGGTCTGACATATA
>Ga0209489_100118_pt1 | contig 115300 bp, 48 predicted proteins | sample SiratrowhiteBW_FD_187527 | JGI IMG/M metagenome (GOLD analysis project Ga0209489, IMG submission 187527) | Root nodule microbial communities of legume samples collected from California, USA - Siratro white BW (SPAdes) (version 2) | ecosystem: Host-associated > Plants > Roots > Nodule | place... | reverse complement strand
TATACACACATATACACACACACTCATATATATATATATATATGTATATATGAGTGTGTGTATTTTAATATCACTAGATTTTTGTTTCATTTTTTTCAAAATATTTCTTAGTGCAGGAAGGGGTAAAAACTGCATAATATCAAAAGAGAAATAAAATTCTGATTTGGATTTCGCATACTAGACTATTAGGACCAATTTTGGATACATTAGAAAATATCCTTCAAACATTTCAATAGAATAATACTTTCACTTTAAAAATTACAAAATATTAAAAATGTTTTAAATATGTTCTAGCATTTACTACCAACTTTGGTCTAGGTAATAAGCAATTTCGTCTAATAATATATTTCAAAAAGTATATTTTTGTCTAATGATTGTTAGTTAGAATAGTAATGATTTTGTCTAATTTTTAACAAAATTGTATTGAACAATTGAACTAGATAAATTCTCAGAAGATTGCGAAAGCGAAAGCAGCATGAATGAAAGTATAGACTCTTATAAGATGATTTTCACTTGGAATATGTAATATGAAAATTTATTCATTGAAATGTATTAGGAATTGGTATTAGAGAATATGATATCATGAAATAATGAAACAAAAATTCAATTCAAATAATCAACAAAAATCATATGTATTCGTATAATGGTCTACTACTTAGCACGAAATCGTTTACTATTTGAAAGAATTATGAAAACAATTATTCATTTTAGTCTTGCATTAGCTTGAATAATAAAGCTATTATCCCTCCATTAGTTCATACATATTTACATAACTGATTTTTGATCATATTTTTACATATATTCTTCATATTACACAAAATTCTTCCTTACGCTAATTATACAATATGCTTCTATAATAATATTTTACATCATATTAGAAATAAATTAATTGAATGATTGTTATATGTTACTAGTGGCAGAAAGAAAATCACCACCCCTAGTCTATACAAAACCAAAGGGACCTCTAAACCCTAGCAGAAGATTAATGTAGAATTGGCAAGTCCTCAAAAGCAATTGAATTCTCTACCATGTTAGTATTCCATTCATTCCCCGAAAGTAAGCAGAAATATCAATAGTGAAGGAATTTACGAAGTTAGGGACGCCCGTCATGTGTGTCAAGGAAAATAAATGGGAAAAGTGAGACATACATATATTAAGATAATATTGCATCAAAGCATAAAGATAAGATGAAATAAGTACATTAGATGATTTGAAGTATCATTTAAAAATTTTAGAATGTGTGTATAATGTCAAATAAAATAGTATAAGAATATGATTTCTCTAGTTTTAAGGAGAAGTTTTTGAAGAAAATACTACATCTAAAACAATAGTTGAATCATTAAGAAACAACAATAAAAATAATATCAGGAATAACTTATACAGTGAATAGTCAAGATAAATGATTAATATCAACATCACCCCTTAGTCAAAAATAACTTCTACCCATTCAAATCATCAAGGATTAAATCCTCCACTTACAAGTATTCCAATTATGTACATCATGATCATGTAACTGATTCGTACAGTGGAATTATTATCAATTCAAGAGAGTGCAACAAAATCACAAGAATTAAGCCGAAAACCAGCATAAAAATCAATAAATGACATTGCCATTTTAATAAAATAAGATCAACACCACTTATTATAAAAAAAAAAAAACCCAGTGTAAGATCAATTAAACAATTATAGTGTTATGATATAAGGAAATCAATATCATTTGTCATAAAGATCAGTAGAATCTGTGGAGTAATTTTAAAGAGACGTGAAACATAGGGTATCTTAATGAAAAATTGAAATTAGATAGCTATGTGTGTGTCTTCTTTTCCTTACCTTTTAAGATTGATACAAATTTCTTCTTTCTTTCTTCTTTTCATGGTCTCTCTCAAAACTTGTCACTATTTGTTCTACTATTTTTTCTAGTGCAGATTGTGTAACTCATGTTCTTTATTTATAGGAAACTTTTTAATCACTCATTGTTTCAATTCAATTGTTTAGTTATGGTTTTTAAAGTTTAGTTTTAATTTCTCTAATCTCCATAATGATATAAGTATTGTAATAATATTCTGACGTGTCAAATGTAAATGATGAGTTGTTATCCAATTTATCTGAACATTAAAAGCTCATAGATATTTATTTTCTCTTACATCTATTTATACCCTTTTTACTCATATCATATGTTACTTACCACTTCTTCCTTCATTCATATTTTCTTAAGAAGTTTTTTCTTGCATCATTCAATAAATTCTACAGAAGCATAATCATCACAAATTTGAAATTCAATCTTCTCTAATTCTTTTAAGTTTCTTTAATACATAAATTACTTTGAAAAACTTTTGTATACGTTATTAATAGAACTGCAAATATGATATATCATATTGAAGTATTTAATTCATTCATGCATCTTTTTCTTCAGAAGTTTGGTTATGATTTGATATAACTTTGTGAATCTTTTTGTTTTGGAAGTTATCTTAATGAAATGAATCAACACAAAACAAAGGTAGATTTACCTGGATGTTACAAAGAACATACCAAATGGCCTAAAGTTTTGTACCTAAATAACAAATTTATTAATATCAATATTATAGATGATCCACTAGTAAAAGATTACTCTAAAAAGTTATGCTAGATGATCCTAAAGTACATGGTGATATTAGAAGGTTTTATCAAACAAAGCATATAAAGATGTGTTATATGATATCTTGATGATATACTCGCTAGATGTTTACAAAGAATAAAATGTACTAGATGATATTATTATGATACACATCTCAAGCCATTCCTCATGGGTTAGACGATTAAAAACATAATAAAAAGGTCTTGATAGATAATCTACAATATGGTAGACCATTTCAAACAAGTAGACAAAATTTAACATAACAGACCAGACAAATCTAACATATAACAGACCAGAGGATAGATGATCTGGTCTTTGGTGCTAGACGATAGATGAAAAGTGAAAACAAAGAATTTCTTAACTCAAGACTTATGTTGCCATAGCTACTCTCCAATGATTCTTAAAATTCCAGCACTTGCTAAAACTATTATAGAAAGAATGATATATCATTGCAAAAGACATATGCTAGATCAGTGCTTAACAATTTATGTATATTGACAAAGAGTAGCTAATATGGTACTTTTATATCTAAAAAATTCTATATTATAAATTATTATATCTGGGTATACTACAATCTTTGGAATGTTACACAACATCATCATAAGAATCAGGAGTACGTTGACCATAACCTTCACTGATGAAGACTTCTAGGCCTTTGACCCAGACCCTAATGATCTGATGGTCATTATGGTGGAGATCGCCAATTTTAAGATAATTAAGACATTGGTCAATCAAGGCATATCAATGGATATTTTGTATTAAAAGACATTTAAGAAGTTGGAGATATTCAAAGATTCCATTAAGTCATATGATGAGCAGATTGTCTACTTCTGGGGTGAGAGGGTAGACACCTCAGGATACATTGATCTGTACACAAGTTTGGAGGAGGAAATAGACGATACCGAACAATTAAGGTTAGGTATATCATTGTCATTATTCACACATTATGCAATGTCCTTCTCAGAGGATCATCACTTAACTAGTTGGGAGCTATAGTATCTACCTCGCATCCGGTGATGAAATTCTCATATGAGAGTGGGATGTCGTGATCATTCATGTCGACTAGAAAGTTGTCAGGTGCCTGATACATGCCACGATGAGGCTTCAAAAGGAAGAAGAACTTGTTAAATAAAGAGAAGAGAAAACATTTAGAATAAATAAATGAAGCATGACAAACAAAGACGGAACATGAAGAAATAAAAAAGAGAAGTCTTAGAGCTTTGGAAGAATAAAAAAAAGAATTAAGCAAGTAGAGCTCTTAAAATTAGAAGGAAATTGATAGAAGGAAAGAATTGAAGGGAAGCAACTTGAAGGAAGCTCTTTGATCTTTGGAACTCCCTAAGTGTTGCACCAATCATAAGCAAGTGCAAGGATTGCCAAGACATCAAAAGTCATCATTACATCCATACATCTACTTAATCACCTAGTGCATACCCTCCCTAATTTTGTGGAGAATAATTTAGCTTAATCCCAGTTACATCTTGATAATCTTTTGCTAATTTTTGACTCTTTGGACGTCCCATAAAAATTATAAAAGTAGTCCACCCCTTTGTACACATCATATAGAGTTGAGTGAATGTAATAGCCTTTAAAAGGTGTTTTTTTTTTTTTTTTAGAAGTTGAGTTGTCTCCTTTGTTTCTTGTTTTGAGTTCTTATCTTCAGAAACTTTCCCAAGTGTTGGTTATTCAAGCACTTATCCTTGGAAATTCTCCCCCCATAAGTGGTGTGTTTTGTATCACTTCTTTTCCTTAATCCATTTTTAGTTTTTTTTACTTTGTTTTGTTGTTTCTTGAATTTACTTTCATATAGTCGAATGCATATGTCTTTTTTTTTTTACCTCCATTGTTGTGTCAACTTTGATCTTCCAATTGGTGGGTTTTGTTCTCCATCTCCTAACAAGTTAATTTAGATCCTAAACATCTCCTACAAACCATATCAACGTTGTCAACCTTTGCCTGGATTCCAGGATCTCAAAACCTACTTGGAAGCACGAATTAGGGAAGATGGTGGTCATGACTAACTTGGACTAGTAACCCAATGACGAAGCCAAAATGAAGCCAAATGAGGAGATTGCTACTTACAACATTGGAGCCTAGAACATAAGCATCAGGACAAATATGAAGGCAGAAGAAGTGAAAATGCTAAACAAGGTGTTGATAGATGACAAAGACCTCTTCACTAGGACAATTGCTGACATGTCGGACATTGGCCCCAGTGTTATATCCCTTTTCTGTTATGAAAAAATGTTTACATTAAAGCACAACATGATATAAAATATGATTTTGATATTTATGTGAAAGGCACTTTAATTTGTTTTTCATACCTAAAAATAATCTTAAAATGTTTCCGTCTTCTTTTAATTTTAAACAAAATTAATATAAAAAAATCATAATAAATAAACACTTATCTGGGTCTGTAATTCATCTATACATACTCATCATGCTTAGAGGTCTGTGAATATTACTGTAACAGGCATGTAAGATCATCAAATACAAACACATACTTAGAGTATTATTATCATCAAAGCTTTATTAGATGATTAGACCATCAAAAGGGACTTTGGACCGTCTAATGATTCACCAATTCCCTTCACCTTGTCTCCTTCATGAATAGCAATTTGGTTTACCCGAAGTACGCATTAAGAATGATTTTATATCATATTGCGTTTTAACGTTCAAATTTGTTAATAATGGAAATTATTCAAATTATTGATGAGTATCTCAAATATAATTTCACTATGTTATTTTAAATTATTTTTTATACAGAATTAATCAAGTTTAATGTAGTATAAAAATTAGTGAAATATTTCCAGTTTGAGCTCCATATATCAGAAAGTCAAGATTGCTCTGTTCAAGCATCCCAACGGCTAGTTTCTAAAAAGCTACATATAGAAGAGCAATTTCAAGTTGAACAAAAAAGAAGAAGCAAAAAGAGAAATACATCATACAATACATTGAAGAATTATAGTATCTTCTAAGTGTCTATTGTCAATATGCTATTGAGAGCATTTAGATTTTTGAGTTGTGCGAAACCATTGTGTAATTCTTCACCATTACGAAGTAAAGCCTTGTGAGCTTTCATTGTTCTCTCTTTTGAGAGTGTTTATTTCAATCTTGAGTGGTCTTAATCTTAGAGGGAGATTGGGACTGGTATAACCTGGAGAGGTTTGTGTACTCGTGATAACCTGGAGAGATTTGTGTACTCGTTATAATGTGGAGAGGTTTGTGTACTCGTTATAATGTGGAGAGGTTTGTGTACTCGTTGTAACCATTTATGACATAATGGAACCTCTTGAACGATTTGTTCAAGGGAGAACTAGACATAACCCAAGAGATTAGGGTGAACCAGTATAAATCTGCTTCATTTGTGCTTATATATTCTTGCCTTGGACAATCTTGCTTGGTGATTTCTATTTATACAGAATTGAGTTCAGACTCTATTCAAGCCCCCCTTCTGGAGCCAGCTGTTCCTATAGTTGGTATCAGAGCTAACCTCAGAGGTTAGTTCTTCACAGAAGTTGAGGCACGATCCTACAAGAACTCAATGGACGGAGACGAACTACATATGGGTCGACCACCCTTGTTCAAGGGATTGTGAGCTTTGAAAGATGAGGATGATTGGCTTCATCCAATATAATGGTATGGAGTTGATTAATATTATAAAAAATGGCATACCTACATTGATTGATAAATAAGGAGATTTGCTTCCTTTTGAATATGTGACGATAGAGGAAAAGCGCATCTATCAAAATAACGCTAAAGCTAGGCACATTATAATGTGTGCTTTATCCGAGGAAGAAATATCAAAGGTGCATGCCATGGTCAGTGCTAAGGAGATGTGGTATACACTTGCTCTCACATATGAAGGTTCAAAAGAGGTAAAAAGAAATAAATTGATTGTGCTTAAATGTCAATATGAAATGTTTGCTATAAAAGATCATGAATCTATATAATTTATGGTTTTTCATTTGCAAGTTATCCTAAATAGTCTAAGATCTTTGGGGTTAACTGTTAGTCAATATGAAATCAATAATAATACTCTCAGAATTTTACCTGCTAAGTGGAGAGCCCAAGAAACTACTCTCAGAACTTCTAAAGATCTTGAGGCCATGCCCTTGGAGGAATTGGTAGGTATTTTTACTGTATATGAGCAGGTCATACATTATGATGAAAATAATGCTTCCAATCACGTTTAAATTTTCACACAAAGGTAAGAAAAAGGTACCATCCAAAACTTCTGAAGATATAGACAATACATTAGATGATACAGAGTCTGATGATGAGATCTCCATCCCCACCAATAAAATCAAAAGGATGTTGAGAAAGAAAGAGAGCAAGAGAAAGGAAAGAAGGTTTAGGACTAAAAATGGCAAGGAGCAAGATGAAAGGATAATCTGTTATGGCTACATGAAGCCAGGATACTTTAAATTAGAATGGGGATCAGGTTGAAGAAAAAGAGGAGAAAGAAAAGAAGAAAAAATTCTCCAAAAAGAATAAGAGTCTTATGTTAACTTAGGAGGATTTGGACTCATCCAATTCTGATTTTGAAGAGGAGACAAACATAGGTCTCATGACTGATGTGACAGATAACTCCATGTCAGAGGACTCAGATAATGAGGTAGATTTTACTAATATTGATAGTTTACATTTAACTTATCAAGAAGCAATATCTAATAATGATATGATTTCATCTACATATTAAACCATGAAAAGAAAATATAAAAATGCTTGCAAAGAAATTGAATTAATGCAACAAGAGAAAACTAGTCTAAATGATATTTCTCTCAAAAGCATAGAGCTTCTGCTAGAAAAAGAAAGTTTGTGTAATGAAAATAGGAACCTTAGAAGGGACTTTGAAGTTCAAAACACAAATCTCAAAAACTTGGAAAAAGAACTTGTGTTAATTAGAGAAAAATTAGGAAAAAGGCCTATTGAATCAAATGAGACAAACATTGATGATATTACAACTGAAAATATCGCTCTGAGAAAAGTTTTAATGCATTCAAATACAAATGATAAATCTCTAAACATGTTGATAAAAAGTTCTAGGAAGTCTCATGATAAGAAAGGAATAGGCTGTGATCAAAATAATACATCATCTAGATCTTCCATTGTACATCCTATTTTTGCAGGAACCTTCAAGGATAAATCTTTGAGGAAAACAAACATGAAAAGACCCAAAACACTGTGGGTACCAAAAGAGAAAATTATTCCTCTTGCAGATATATTAAATCCAAACAAGAAGACTCAAATTTTGGAATTGAGAAAATGGATGCTCACTATTCATAAAGGTAAGAATGTATACATTCCCAGAATTGAGAGTCAAGAGACAAGAGAAAAAGATGAACGAGATTTGTTGGAATTGGTCAAATAAGGATGAGACATTCACATTTTAATAATAAAGGTTCTTCTAAGATTAGAAGGTTTGTCCCGTTTACAAGATAAGTATTTCTTTTTGCTTGCATTTGTTACTCTATATATTTTACACATTAGACGGTCTAATAAAGTTTACATGTATTTGATGATATGTGACTGTCTAAGCAAGGTGTCATATTTTTTGCATAGTTTTAAATTTGATTTACAACATCTTGGTTTCTTCAAATTTGTTTTATTTTATTTATAAAACAAGTTTTTTTAGCATATTGAAATTAAACATCATTTTATAAGAGATCATGTTCAAAAGGGTACCATTGATTTGTAATTTGTCTCAATTAATGAACAATTAGCAAATATTTTTATAAAACCCCTTGTTTAAGAACGTTTTAAATATTTAAGAGAACTTTTGGATATGATCTTAATTGAATGATGGAAAATATCAATTAACTTAAACTCATTGCATAAAATATTTTCATTTAAATTTTTATCTGCATCTATATTTGTTACTTTTAATGCATGATTTATTTAAATCATTTTTTAATGCATCTATAAAATCATATTTTTTTATTGATAAATAGGATATATTGATTTACAATATTTTTTTATATATAAAAAAATATTTTTCACAGTCTAGTGAAAATTTGTTTTATTTTCTTAATTAATTCATGCTATGCATTTTCTAATTTTAAGAGTCTGGGTTGCAATTTCCCTTTACTAGATTTACACACCTAGAAAGCTTGAATTGGTTTGTTTTTCTCACCTAAGTTATTGTGTTATTCAAACCAAAAATTCACATGAGATAGACTCTCCAAAATCTAAAAGAATTTTGTTCCCTCACCTGTTAATTATTTAACAATATCTAATTGATGAAGTGTGTACAAGAATCATAGGATTTATGTGTTAAAGATCAAGGTTATTGACCTAGAGTTTGAAGTCATCCCTATTTTCAACATTTTTTATCCCAAACATAATCACTTAGAATCTTTATCAGCACCTCCCTACAACAATGATGATTTCTTAAATTAGACCCTTTTTGTGATGACAAAAAGGGTGAGAAAGAGAAAATATGGCAAATAATTAAGAGAAATGATTAAATATGTTTTTGCAAATAAATTGAATACTCTTGGATTTGTTTTACAAGTATATTTTTATGCAATTGTGCATTTGCATTTTTTTCATCAAATAAAATCTTCTGTTGTTTAATCTCTTGCTATTATTGAAATTATTTGTTCTCAAGGCTTGTAGTTTTGTCATCATCAAAAAGGGGGAGATTGTTGAATCATTAGACAATCCAAAGTCTCTTTTGATGGTCTAATCATCTAATAAAGTTTTGATGATAACAATACTCCAAGTATGTGTTTGTATTTCATGATCTTACATGTCTGTTACAGTAATATTCACAGATCTCTAAGCATGATGAGTATGTATAGATGAACTGCAGACCCAGATAAGTATTTATTTACTACGATTTTATTATATTAATTTTGTTTAAAATTAAAAGAAGATGAAAACATTTTAAAATTGTGTTTAAATATGAAAAACAAATTAAAGTGTCTTTCACATAAATATCAAAATCATATTTTATATTATGTTGTGCTTTAATGTTTCAAATTTACTCATAATGGAAATTATTCAAATTATTATGGAGTATTTAAATATGATTAATTGATTTTATATCATATTGTGCTTTAACGTTCAAATTTGTTTCTCTATGTTATTTTAAATTATTTCCAATATAGAATTAATCAAGTTTAATGCAGTATAAAAATTAAAGAAATATTTCCAGTTTGAGCTCAATACATCAAAAAGTAAAGATTGTTATGTTCAAGCATCTCAACGGCTAGTTTCCAAAAAGCTACATATAGAGGAGCAATTTCAAGTTGAACAAAAAAAAAGAAGCAAAAAGAGAAATACATCATACAATACATTGAAGAATTATAGTATCTTCTGAGTGTATATTGTCAATCTGCTATTGAGAGCATTTAGATTTTTTGGTTGTGTGAAACCATTGTGTAATTCTTCACCATTGTGAAGTAAACCCTTGTGAGCTTCTATTGTTATCTCTTTTGAGAGTGTTTATTTCAATCTTGAGTGGTCTTGATCTTAGGGAGAGATTGGGACTGGTACAACCTGGAGAGGTTTGTGTACTCGTTATAACCTGCAGGGATTTATGTAATCGTTGTAACTATTTATGATATAGTGGAACCTCTTGAACGGTTTGTTCAAGGGAGAACTGGACATAACCCAAGAGATTAGGGTGAACCATTATAAAACTGCTTCATTTGTGCTTATATATTCTTGCCTTGGACAATCTTGCTTGGTGATTTATATTTATACGGAATTGAGTTCAGGCTCCATTCAACCCCCCATTCTGGAGCCAGTTGTTCCTACAACAACTTTCTTAACTGAAACGACAAACTACTGCTACAAAGTGATGTCGTTTGGATTAAAAAATGTTGGGACAACATAGTAAAGGCTCATTGATCGCATTTTCAAGAACCAAATTAGCCGAAACATGAAAGTGTATGTAGATTATATCATAGTTAAGCCAGACATAATCGAGTAGTATGTCACTGACTTAGCTGAGGTATTCGCCCAAATATAGAAGTACAACACAAGGTTGAACCCTGATAAGTCCTTCTTCGAGGTGGAAGGAGGAAAATTTCTAAGTTTCATACTAACACATAGGGGTATAGAAGCAAACCTGGACAAAAGTCAAGCATTGTTGACAATGAGAAGTTCAAGAAACCTTAAGGAAGTTCAACACTTGGTAAGTCGATTAACTTCCATATCTAGATTTCTTCCAAAACCGAACGACAAAATCAAGCCCATCCTCAAATTCGTGAAAAAAAGGCAGAGAATTTTTCCTAGGATAGGGAGTGTAAGTATGCCTTCACCAACATTAAAATGTCACTAATGTGCCTCCAATATTGACCAAACTATCCCCCCAAGTGTCCTCTACTAGTCTACCTCTTGGTGTCATAGAAGGCGGTGAGCGCGGCCTTGGTGACAGCCAAGCAAAAGCCAACGTATTATATTGATCGAGTTCTTCATGGTGCCGAACTGAGATACCAAAAAATGAAGAAAGTCTCCTCGCCTTAGTCCACGTAGCTCGAAGGTTTAGGTCGTATTTCCCAAGCCATGACATCACTATTAATACCAATTGTCCCATACACAAGGTTTTGCAAAAACCCGAGTTATCCAAAACGTAAAAAGGGTGGTCGGTTGAGCTATCCAAATTTGGATTGATGTACGAAATAAGGAAACCTATCAAGTCCCAATGCTTAGTTGACTTCATATTCAAGTTGCAGAACCCATAACAACGGAAAGCAATTCATAGATCACAAATTGGAAGAGTTCATAAGCAACATTAGTATCAAGCATTCCACTAATTTGGTAGAGCAACCCCAGAGCAATAGGCAAGTTGAATCTGCTAATAAGGTCATCCTCATGGAATTAAAAACGAGGTTGGGCTCTTCTAAAGGAAGATGGACCAAGGAGCTATTAGAAGTTTTGTGGACATATCGTTGCACTTTCTACTCGATCACAAGAGAGTCTCCTTATAATTTGACATATAGGACAAACACTATGTTACCTGTCAAAGTCGAAGAGCAGACAATTCGAAGACATCTAATTGACTTCGATCTGAACAATGAATGCTTAAAGACTGAGCTTGATCTTATGCTAGAATTACGGGACAAAGCCAAGTTGAGAAAAAATGCATGCAAAAGGAGGATGTCGAGAAGATAAAACACCAAACTGAAGCAGAGGTCATTCATTAAAGGTGATTTGGTATGAAGGATGAGGAGAGATACACAAAAAGACCCACGAGACTGTAAGTTTGCCCTAACTTTTGGATAGTCTGAGTAATGGAGCTTACTGCTTGGACCGTTGGACGAAAAGACGATACTCCAAACGTGGAATGCTGGCCATTTGAAAATGTACTTTAGCTAAAACATGTATCATGTTATCTCGGCACTCCCTATCTCAGGTCAAAAGTTTAAATGTAATCTTGAACTGGCAATTTCTTTGAACATACATATCAAATTTATCTTGCATAATTCAATCAAAACATGTCTCATTCAAGGAAGCTTTCACTCACATGAATCCTTACCGACAACCACAGTTATGACCGTGGTAGAATTCATAATTTCCAACCAAAAATCGAAAGCCTATACGCGACTTAATGACAATGGAAGCTTTCAATACAATGAATCCGAACCGAACCAAAAATATAACTAATCGAAAAAATATAAATTAAACATCGCGAAAGGATCTTATGTTGATATGTTTCATTACAGAATATATTGGGAAAAACTGATAATACAAAAGGTTCGGTTAAATCAAGGTCCCAAAAGGTGATGGCAAAAAACTAACAAATCTTAATCACTGACTATCTTCACTAACAAAACCATGCAATAAATGTCATATACATAGGTTGCTTAATTGGGGCAAACAATAAGAAACAAAATTTATTTAAGCAAATTGGGATACGATGAAGGTTTTGACTACAACTATCATCGTATTTGAATCTACAACGATGATTTTTATTAACAACCATCATTGTAGGTTCACTTACGACAATAATTATGTACAAAATTGTCATTGTATGTGCTTGATATAATGATAGTTTCACCCATTGTCAAAAATTTTAGTTTTCAATGATAACCTGATCAACGTTCGAAACGATTATTAATTCTTCGAAGAACATGTCTTTGTAGTAATGTTAAGAAACTAATCGTTATTAATTCAACTAATGTTTGTTACTTATTATTATTTATTTACTTATTAATTCTTTTAATTAAGAATTTGTGTATCTCTTACATAAAATATAAAATCTCACAATAGATCCATTACGTCCAATCTCAATAAAAAAGGGAGATTCTACTTAAAAAAAATTGGAAAAGAAATTGAAAAAAAATAATGAATTTGAAGCTGAAAGTCCTGCCTAACAAATCCCTCTCGTGCAGCAGTCCCAAAATGTGTTATTTTCTTTCTATCCTCCAAAGTCTCCACAGCATCTCAAGTATTCCTTTCTTAATTTACGTCCAAAAATTAGACTGTCGTTCGCTGGCAAATCAATTTATTGGATGACAACAACATTGTAATCAGTACAAAATTTTGGATCTCGCTTAGTAAATCCATTGGTAATCCAACGAATTCAAAATCCTAAATGAAACTTTTGGTTACCACTCGAAAAGCTCCAGAAATGACTTTCACTTTCATAACTCCAAGCTTTTGCTTCTCAACAAAATTTGTAAAACGTAAATAATAATCTCTTTCAATAATAAAAAAAAACGTTTTAACAACGATTTTTAACATCAATTGGAAAAAGTTCAGGGTAGAAATAAAAGGATAAAATGAGTAGGATAAAATAAGTTATTATTTAAGTTATATGGCTACCAAAATTCCCAGTTATATTAGTTCAAGTAAAGGTCCAGTTTCTTATATTTATTTTTGTTATGTTTTAAATGTTTGGTATAAATATTTAAACCACTAACTAGTATTAGCCGTCAAGTAGCTTTCCATTTACATTTTTTATAGGCTTGCCTAATAATATTTAGAATATCAAGGTACGGATAGAGCTAACGTGAGTGATTAATATTTTCTTCCAATATAGAATCTTTTTTATGATGGGACTAGTTTGTTTGATAGTAGTGAATGTAACACGTTCATACTCAAATTAACAACCATAAATCTAGGGTTTTCACGTTCAGAAAGTCAGTCCAGAACCACGGAAATTGACTTCTGGGAATTTAATGGCTTCCACGGTTTTCACTCATCATGAATGAAACACGAGTTTCACCTATGGAAAAAGCCAGTACCCGTTCTTTGATCCATGACTGCAAAGCATTGTTCTACTGCAACCAAGTTCTTTTTTCATATTTACATAGATTGTGTCCCTGGTTTTTAGAAGATACGTGTGCTTTGAGCTAAATTCTTGCTTTCGAAAAGCTTGTCTTATTACTACCAGCGTTCGGCAAATATTTTTTTATTTTAATAATTTGTATTCCTTTTTGAAATGTTTTTATGGGTAGCTTATTTCAAATATTACCTTCTACATTTTTTATATTTATTTTTATTTTATCCTTCAATTATTAATAACTTTCCTTCTTACTCTTGTATATACGAGATAAGACTTTATTATTTTATTTTAGTCATCCAATCATAAAACCCAACTTTATCATTTAAGGTAAAGTTTCTTGCTTTTAAAATTTTACTGAATAAGTGTTGACAATGATAGATAATAAAATTTATTATTATTATTATTATTATTATTATTATTATTATTATTATTATTATTATTATTATTATGCTTATACTTCTATATTTTTAATATTATATTATTTCAAATTTTACTATTCTATTTCATGATTATTTCAAACCATCAATATTGATAGATGATAGCTTTATATTGTAAAATATTGTCCATATTACATGGTGTACTTTGATTATATCATTACTTCATTTTAAATATCTCATGTCTATTTAGAATTTTGTTTTTTTTTCTTTATTTTAAACTTAAATAGAGATATAGTAAGATATCGTATAAGATTAATGAGAAATTCAAACTAGGAAAAATATAATACAATTGAAAGAAAAATAGATATAATTAAATTAATTTACCTATAAATAAAAGATTATAAGAGATTAAATTTAATTAAAAATTCAAATGATAAATATCTTTAAAATATATTTTATCAATAAAAATATTTTTTTATAAAAATATTGAATAAACATACATAATTTTATATTTACATTTTACTAGTGCAAAATATATATTTTATAACGTCTTTTAACTATCAATTATAAGAGATTATTGTAAATGAAAATGTATCAACAATTTTGTAATTAAGTGAAACTTTTTAGTGATGATTGTTTTAGAATCTCGTTTGAATTGTGATTACCATTTACCAATCTAGTTTCACAAAAGAGATCGTCCATTACTATTGCCCAAATCACTTCTCTTTCTCTTTGGCTCTTCGTTCATTGTCATTGGCATTGCTCAAGCCACTTCTCTTCCTCTCACCTACATATGTATTGTTTTGCTTCATGTACAAGAAGCAAATTCTACGTTTTTATTAAATTTTATGTTAATTACACATTGATTTTGTGTTGTAGAAGCTATGAGAATGTGAACTCCTACATTTAAATTTGTAAGCATGAAATATTATTTCAATTATTATTGTTTCTATCGATGCTTCTGTTGAACATACTAATATTAAGTGTTGTGAGAAAGAAACAAAAATAAAAGTGTTGTGATATATACTTGCTAATATATTATGTACTGGATGAGAATTATTATTTGGGAGAGTATTATTGAATCATGGACTAAAGTAACACATTCCAACATTTGTTAAAGTCCAAAATTACTTTTATACTTATTGTATAATAAGGTGAGTCAAATGTGATGTATATTCAATAATCAAACTCCATTATTCCATGATGACATGCAACAAATAAAAGAATAATGAACAACCTTCATTCTTCAACAAAGATAGTGTAGTTAAATTTATTTTATAGTTTAGCAAATTTTTAGGTTAGATTAAATTATTTTTTATTGAGTTTTTTTATAAAAATGTTTGGATTATATTTTATGTATATGTCGATTTATATATTTTTTATTTCAAGTTTTAGTTTTAAATCAGACCAATTAAATTTAAAATAATGTCCAAAATTTATATTGGATCATATATTGACCAATGTAACTTTTGAACTATTTTTCTTACTTACCTACTATTTATGTTGACCAATTTATGATCCGATATAAATATAATCAATTTTTATGTCTTTTGTATTCACGTCGAACTCTTTCTTAACCTCAATAGTCCTAATAAAACATCTTAATTCATGAGAACAATTTTACCATACATGTTATTTTTTTTAATAATAATCTAAACTTTAAGATTTTGATATGTATAATTAATTAAAAAATAAATCTGCCCTAAACGAAGAATATCTGTGATCTCTAAAAACTAGAATATATCTGATGGCTAAACCATCAATACAGGAGAATAAACAAAAACAAACATTTGCCCATAACTAAAAGAAAAGTTCTCAATAAATTTATATACAACCAATCCCACTAAAAAGTTTAGATAAATGATGTTGTTATTGACGAGCTAGCCACTGTAAATAATTAAATTCGAAGGCATTAGTAACAGATTCACCGTATTTTCAGTTTCTTTTGACAATAATAAATAAATAATTACAAATAAACAATGAGAAATAAAAATATTAGCATTATTTAGACCTAATTAATTATAATTTTAGCGTCTATATTTTCTAAAGTTTATAATTTTGACTAGTAAATTTTTTGCCATTTTAGTCTCTTAAGTTTTTACAGTTTTGATTTGTGATTTTTTTTCTCCCTCATTTCATCACTTGGATCTGTTTGCTTCAACAAACGGTTTTGCGCTCATGGAAAAACAGAACAGATATGCGAATAAAGTCCAAAAATCAAAGCATAAAAATATAATTAAAAATTGAGAATCCAAAATGAGATACTTTCTTTTCAAAACTGTGAGAATTCAAGAGGAAAGTTGCTTTTTTATTATTTTTTTATATAATTAACTTTTAATATTACTTTATTTATATTTATATTTATATTAAGATAAAATAAATATTATTAGATATATAATATAACATAAATAACAATTATTATAATAATAAAAATTGCTAAAATAATAATAAGAAAATATTACTAATAAATCTATAAAATAAATATAAAAAAATATTAATGATATGATTAACAAAAATAAATAATAATTATAATAATATATATGTAATATAATAAAAATAAATAAAATTATTAATAATAAATATTAAAAAATAGTTTAATAATTATATTTATTTTATATTAAATTATATTTAATCTAAATTAATTAATTTTATTTTTATTTTTTAAAAAATTATTTTATAAGTTATATCTATCACATCACTCACAAACTTTTATAAATTTTCTCTTTTTTTATCACCATCTATTCTTTCATCCAAAGAACTAAATTTTCTTCTCAAATCGACTCCCTCAACCAAATAAAACACAATGTTTTGTTTGGATTTGAGAAAGTGAATTTAAGTTGATTTGTGTGGAAAGTTTTGTTGTTTAGATTAAAAAAAAGATAGTGAAATTTGAGTAGAAAGTTTATAGAAATTTGTGAATGATGTGATATGTGAGATTGATAAAATATTTTTCTAGTAGATGAAATTATAATTAAAATTAATTTAAAATTAAATATGATTATTATATTAATTAATAATATTATTAATTATTTTAAAAAATAAATTATTATTGTTAAAATTATTGAGAGTGATGTGTATCATTGGTAAAATAATTTTTTAATAGATAAAATTATAGTTAATATTAAATATAATTAATTTGATGGGTGTGATTAATGAATTATTATTTTTTAATTTTTTAAATTATAAAACTATCAATTATTTAAAAATAAAATTTAAACTAATAATAATATTATTATTATTAGTAATTTCTAAATTTATTTTGATTATTATTATTATTTTATTTATTTTTATTATTATAATTATTATTTATGATTTTATTATTATTTTTAGTTTTTAATATTAATATCATTAATATTTTATTTTAAAATTATATTATTTTAATTATTATTTTATGAATTTATAATTACTTTTTTTATTATTTTATAATTTTATTAAATTTATTATTATTTTAATAAATATTATTATACTATATTATATAATTAGTTATATTTATTTTATTACAATATAAATATTAATAAATTAATAATAGGATTAACTATATCAAAAATACGAAACATAGTGGTTCTTTGCAAATCTTTGCCTCCTTGCAAAGAAAAGCAAGAGTAAATCACTTCTTTCGATTTTTATATTCTATTAATTTTTTATTCATTTGGATTTTCAACTTTCTTTGTCCCTCGTCTTTCTTTATAATCCGTCCTTAGAATCAAATATAGTGTTAATTTATTAATAGGTCTTGAAATTATTACCCTTTCAAAATTACAAAAGGAAAAGAATAATATTAACTTGAAAAATAAACAAAAGCATGAATAATTTAAAATTAAGAAATTAAAATTGTGAAACAGAAACACTTTAAACTTTAAAAATATAAAATCCTAGATAATTAATTTAATTTGATAAAACTAATTTATAATAAAAGATTTATTCATATTTTTATATTATAATTCAATCTTAGAGATCTTAAATTTTATAATTCAGTTGGGTTTTGTCGTTGGCTATGTGGAGGCAATTGGCAACTACTCCTATAATAGTACTTCTAATTACATGCAACTTTTTTGTAATTTGTTGAATTTGGTCAAGCATGTCATGAAAGTATGGCTCCATCTACTTAATGTGTGTTTGGTATTCCATATCCCCACACACGTTAGGTGAGAAAACCACATCAAAGTCTTAAAAAATGACATGCTAACAATACTCAAATGCTTTAGAGAGCCTTGTGTTAAATCAATCATAACGTGCAACCACAAATTCTATCTCCACGTGTTTGTCTTAGTTTCACAAGCTTTCAGAAGTTGTTGAAAGCCCTTCTAGGAGGAGAAATTACTAAGTACTGTAGAATCATTATTTGCTTAACATTCCAAGTAATTAATCTTTACATGATATAGATTCAAATTTTATAATTTATAAAACATAATAATGCTTAATTATATATATATTATACAAGATTAACAAAAATCGTGTTTAATCATCACTTTTCGAGGTAGGTGACTCTCTTTGGTAGTATGATCTAGAAGAAGAGTCACCATTTTTCTTTCCCAAACCCTAAACACTAAAAGCATAATGCAAATTGCTACTTCGAATTTGTCGTACTCAAAAATATTAAAGGCTAACTAAAATGGTCTTGGCCTCACCTAACAATGTGCCTAATATTAATCACAAACAAAATATTGGACAATTATAAATAATTGATGGAACTTTTTTTCTTTTTTTTCACATGCCATAGTGGTGTGGCATAGAGGAACTTGAAGGTACAAACTTGTCGATCCATTTTTTGATACGAGTGACACACAACACTTGGTCCATGTAAACCTCATGGTGAATAGTCCCATTTGTAAAAGAAGTCAAATATAGATGGCCAACATACACAATTATAACAATAACAAAAATTTAAGAGTAAATGATGCATGTATTAGTAGAATAAAAATATTTTTATAGTCATTCAATCGCAATCACCAATCCATAGTAGCAAGAATGATTAATAATGCGTTTTTTTTTAATGAATAAGAATTAATCTTTTGATTTAGTTTGAAGATGTTCACATTATGAAGGTGTTTTACACTGGTCTCAATAGATCTTTATATGATTGAAAGTTGAGTTTAATGAATGCATTAATTGTGTAAAAAAAATTACAATGTTTGTCGTCATAATCATTATTGGTAAAACTTTTTAAATATTATATTTCTATACATCAATGTATATTTTTCTTACTTTAAATTTAAATGTTGATTTTTATAATTACTTTAAAAATTATATTTAGAATAGTTTATAATTAATTGATTTTCTAAAACTCCTTACCCTAGTAGTGTATCAACGTTAAAATCTGATAACAATCACGCAAACAGATGCATATATGTTTGCTATATTATTTTATTAAATTAACTTAAATACATTCTTAATGTAAATTTTTTACATTATTAATTTATATAAATTACTATGAACGATAAAATTGTGTATTTGGGTAAAAATAATTTAAAACTGTACGTATTTAACATCATTTTTAATTAACTGACATTATGTGGAAATTAAACTCTCATTTTTTACATAAAACATATTCTTTTTAAAATAGTTTTTGTTCATTTTTCAGTTTATAACCTGGTTTCAGATTGCTTTACGCAATCGTCCAAGTGTGATAATTTTAAAAGTTTTATGCAAAGCATATTGGTCTCAGTGGCTGCAACAATTATATTTTCTAATACTTAAACTTTTATCAGCAGTTTAAATCCTGGTTTGTAACGTGTAATTCTGTGAAAACATAAATGGTGGTTTGAGGTTTCTTTCTATGGGAGCTGATGTTTGGAGAATAGTTTTAGAACACGCTGAGTCATTATTGAGTGTGACTAGAATCCGTCACTAACCCACAAAAGCCAAACATAGTAGGACTGGTCAATAATTGGCGAAAATGGCCCAAGGTAAAATTTCAATTTTCAATCTTTGTCTCCAAATACTAATTCCCTTCCAATGTTTTCTCTCTCACAACCACAAACAATATAGAAGACAACTACAATATAACAATAGAGAAAGTCTATCAAACTAGAATACTTCCATGTAACATATAATAGATCTTGTTTTAATAGACCCAATTAAAAGCAAAATACACATAAATTTTGAAAATTATATAACATAATGTTATTGTGAAATGATTTTTAATTTCAACTACTTATTTATTTGTGTGTATAGTTCATGTTTGAAGATTTCGAGATAAAAAATTCAATGGCTGTGAAATTTTTTTTTTCACTGTTAATTAATAAGGAATTATTTTTACTACCATTTCTGAAACAATTGTGGTAAAATTCAATAAGTTTATTGTACATAATAATTTGTAATTAGATGATAATATCAAATTATTTTACACTGTCTATACTGGGGTTTGTTTTCTTATAACCATTAATATGATTTTTAATGTAGTTATTGTAAAGATAACGATTATAACTTATACGATGATTTATTGATTAGAAATTAATTTATACCAAGTTTTACACAATAAAAATAAAAGTATTTTTTTCGTAAACCAAAATTAACTTGTACATAAATGGTAAAAATTCTCTCATATAATTTGTCAAAATTTATATACTTTGATTTGTATTTAAATTATTCTAATTTATAAAGTAGATTTTTCTGTTTTGTTAAAAATTTCACATTGACATAAGTGAGTTTATAAATTATTTTAGAACCATTTCATAGTCAAATTCATTAAAATAATATTATTAAAAATTGTAAATATATGTTATATATAACATCATAAAATAATTTTACATGGGTATATATATATATATATATATATATATATATATTTTATTTATCTTGAAGAAATTAGTAACATATTGAATATGTTTGAGATAGGAATAGTAGATGCATTAGAAATGATGGCAGCAATTTGTATGAGAGGGAGGTAGATGTGGAATTATGCAGTACGTGGGGATGACAAGACAAGAGAAGCATGTGGATTTGAAGTTTGAAATACCCAAATATAGGAGTTAGGTCTGCGCAGCCTCTTTTCTTCCTCTCATTATACTTTTGGAAAACAATTCAGCTCATATTGCGGATTATTCAAACTCATTTTGAAACGTCAAAAGCACGGTCACATTGTGCCACATTATTCCACATTATTCTTCCTCTCCTTTTCCTTCTTTAGGACCCAATTTTGCACTTCTAGAAAACTTCAACTTAATATCCTAAAATAATGCCTTAGGTTTAAATTTTGTGGTAAAAACTTTATTTGAAGAAGGTTACATGATACTTTTTACTCTTTTATGTTTAGGTGTTTTCTTTGTAGATTGAGTTTTAAAATGATTTAGTTTGATTTTTTTAATTGAAATGTTAAAGTGGTTAGCTGATTAATATTTTTACTAAAAAATATTAAAATAATTTTTTTTAATTGAGATTTTTAGAGGTTAATGTATCAAGGCTTCAAAATATTAAAACACAGAACTGAAATACCATTGAACTAAGAAAAACTTTATTAAAATGATCTACTTAAATTTTAGAAATTAATCACCATGAAAACAAACAGTTATAAGAAAAAAAACTTTGAAAACTAATCTTTTCCACTAAGAAAAAGAAAACTATGGGATGTAAAAAAAGTTTATTTATTTTTTAGACGTCTTCGGAACAGAATATAATATATAAATTAACCTCTATAATTCCTAACTTTTCCTATCTTCTTTCAAACATCATGATTCATCTAATTTCTACGAAAATGTCACCAATCTTACGTAAGAGACGAGAAAATTGGAAGCATGAAGTTAAGAAGAATTATGATTTGGACCCTTGCATGGTCCACCTTCTCCTCCGCGTTCTTTGTGGCACCATTCAGGGTGGAATATTTGAGGGGTTGATCTTGCAACTTATAAACAATAATATTTACTATTTGTTGAGCCAAACTCTAGTTTTTTCAATCTGTTTTGCTTTAATAATTAGGCACAGTACGGATGTAGTGGTAATCTTGGAAAACCACTTTGACCATGTCTTCTCTGTTCTTCTCTTCTAGGTCACAAGGAATTTGTATAAGCAAATCATATCCAAACTATCCCCACAACCAAGTTTTTCTTTCTTAATCATTCATTATATCCACATAAATAGCTTCAACATGTAATTACTAAATTAAATAAACTTTATATGTAAACTTAAATAAGTTTTGAGTATCTAATACATTGAATTTTTTTCTTTGAAATATCTAATAAATTAAAATTTTGGAAGGGTTCCGTGGTTAGTAACTTCCATAAAATTGGAGACAGGTCGCTTATATTTTCAAGTAAATTAGTTTGCATGACTACTAACTTCCTTTGTGACGTGTTGTCTCCTATAATTTTTTTTTTAAAGAGTCTCATTTGTTAGTAACCCGGTACATGTCTGTTATGTTTTCAAATAAACTAGGTCTGTGTTGTTATGAATTTTATTTTTTGTTTTTTATCTTCTACCCTACAGCATGTACTACCGGAATGACAACATATTTTATACGAGAAGATTCAAGACATCATGAGTTGTTGGGATAGTTATAACAATTAAATTGTGTATAACTTCGGAATAATTTCATCAAACTTTTAATATGCATAATTTATTATCTCAAGATGATTAACCAAAACATAATTAACTAAATATTATGTAACGTTTTGTTTTCAAAATATATACAGTCAAGAAAAAAATTATTTAAAAATTATTTTTTAGTTATCAAATAAAATAGTTACTAATTGTAATCAAAATAATTACCAAATTAGATTTTGGTTGCTAAATAACTGCAAAATAAAAATAATGATTGGATTTAGTGACCAATTAAGTCAAAATAATTGGTATTTAATATTAGCTATCAAAGTTTTAGCCACTTATACCATTGGATTCTAAATTAGTCTCTAACTTAATTAGATACCAATTTATAATTTAATTGTATAACTGACTAAAATCTTTGTAGTTAATGTTAGATACCAATTATCTTGATTTAATTGGTCACTAAATTCAATCATTACTTAGTTATTTAACAACCAAAACCTAATTTGGTGATTATTTTGGTTATAATTAGCAATCATTTTATTTGTTAGCTAAGAGTTGATCTCTAAATAACTTTTTTTTTGTGATATATATATATATATATATATATATATATATATATGTGTGTGTGTGTGTGTGTATAATAAAGTAAGAAGTATACAATATTAAGAAAAAAGCAAAAATTTCTTGTTTGACCTTTAGTACTTTAGACAGTTTAGATGTATAAGAAAATGTCATTTAATAACCACAATAACTATAACCTTTGAGACTATTTATTGAGGGATATTTTTTTCCTTTAAAGACAACAACAATTCGAAGTGATTAAAGCACTCTAAGGTGCTGAAAAATAAAGTGTCTACTGCCTAGTTAGATGCAAACTCATCTCCGAGACTACAAACAAAAATGAAGAGTTCATTGAGTTAGAGCCTTGATTAGGAGCTTATAAAGAATTTGGGCCTAATTGGGTTTGTTTAGGCCTCCAAACAAACATTTGGGCCTAAGTTCAAAACTAGAGAATATCACTTTAAAGATTTTAGAGCTTCAAGATTACAAGACCTCTACTTTAAAAGTTATATAGAGCAGTGTAAAATTTATTTTTGGCTAAGTGGAATAGGATCTTGGGTCTTGCATTTAGACCAAGTAATGTAGGGTTTTGGGACTTGAAGCCAATAATTAAAGTGGACTTCCACCTAAGAAATAAGATCTAAGAAAGTGCCACCAAGGAGGCCAAATGTGCATATAAAGCTTCCAACTAGGCACCACACGGGGAGCTCCTCTCCAAGCTTCTTTTGTCACTTGTCTTCATCTCATTGGAGATGATATGAAGCTTGGACTGCAAGTCACCTTGGACACATGACACTTTCTCAATGGAAAGGATCTTCTCCACTCATGACTTGCCACTTGTCAAGCTCCTATTAGAGTTTTTGAGAAACTTGCAAGACAAGTCATCTTTTAGCCTATAAATAGGTGACTATTGTAATTGAAAATTGAGTTTAGAATGAGTAATGAAATGCTAGTAAATTTTGTCTCTTTAAACTTGTTCATGAACTCTCTCTAAAGTAGTCTCCTCAAGACTCTTCTCTCTAAACTTTCTCCTAGTGTGTTGGCCTAACCCCACCTAGGTTTTCATTCAATTTCCATCTCCAAATTGCACCAAATCTTCACTTCAATTCATCTTCTGCTGCCTCTATACATCTCACATTCAAAAATCACAACAAACTATGCAAGTAAGCACATGAAGCATGCTATGAATTAGGAATTGCATCATTTGGTACCAAACTTAGGTTCTTTAAGAGATAAGTGGTTCTTGAAATTTTTCTTCTATTTCCGTGTTGTTCATGAATTGTTTACATGTCGTGTTTTCCACCATTTAAATAGTTTGTTATTGAATTTAATCGGTTCAATATATTTGTGTACCTTTAAATGTTCAAAATTATATCAATTGGGACTGTTTTTGTTGCACTGCCAATAACTTGTTGTGTTCTTGAGTTTTTTTTTAATTGGTTGAATCCTTTTATTTTGTTTATAATTTGTTCTTCATGTTCTAAGTCATGTACTTCCAAATATATTATAAAATTTATGTTTAGAAACTAGTTCATAAGGTGTTTGTTGAAATGCTTGCACTATATCTAGTATGTTTGATAATAATGTCTTTGTAAACTTAATTAGTGTGAATCCTTTATCACTCATTCTTTTTGTTTACGTTTTCTAAAATCTTTGTGAAAAATATTTTAAAATGAAAGATGAGTGATCCTACTCATTCCTCCAATGTTTAGGAGAGTGTTAAAAATAATAAGGGAGAATAGTGAGAGATGAGTTCAAGGAAACCACAAGAGAAATATCTAAGATGGTGAGTGAAAAAGTGAATAAAGTTATGGAGGATATAAGGATGATGATGGAAAGGATAATGGAACATACTAAAATAAACATCGTAAGGGGTCAAATAGAGAAAGAAAACATCATATGGACCCTTATTACCAAAGAGAAGAGGGATGGAATAATCCTTGCTATAGTAATTCCTATCCACCACCCCATAAACATCATCATAGGCATACAACTCCAACCTATCCCCATGAGCCTAAGGTTGACATTCTCCCTTTTTACGAAATAGACAATTTTAAAATATATTTAGATTGGGAGATGAAGGTTGATTAGATATTTGAGTGCCACCAGATAAATCATGAAAGAAGAGTGTCTTTAGCTACCTTAAGCTTTAAGGAGCAGCTTTAGACCGGTGGACATCTTTGTTCTCAACCTTAGGACCTATCACGAAACTCAAATTCAGTATTGGAATGAACATAAAGCTATCCTAAGAAAAGACATGTGCCCTCCTATTATTATAGGGAGTTGATGGATCAATGTCGTACACTCAAACAATGGAGCACGAGTGTGGAAGAGTACAAACAGAAAAATAGAGTTACTCATGATGAAGTCGATGATTAAAGAAGAACCTAGGAAAATAATAGATAGGTTTTTCAATGGTCTTGACCTAGATATTAGAAATAGAGTTTAGCTACTACACTATAATAATTTAAATGAACTAGTTCAACTTTGGGTGAAGGTAGAACAATAATATGCTCAATATTATACTCATTCACGACTAAATCATGAATTTAAGAGGGAGGGATACTCCTCCAATTCTATATCTAGGTTAAAAGAACCATGAGACATGGATAGGGAAAAAAAAAAGAAAACAAGAAAAATATATAAGAGAAATAAAAGAGCTTGCAAAAAAGGGAAACAAATTTATTGAAGGAGAAAACAATTTATAAGAAGAGAAAAATAATTTAGAGAAAAATTGCAAGTTCTTATCATACAAAAAGAAAAAGAAGAGAAAGAGTGAAGATAAAGAGAGAAGAAAAAGAGAATAGAGAAAAACAAGAGAGTAATAGAAGAGAAAGAAAAGATAGAAAGAGAAGAGAAAGATAAGAGGAAAAGATAAGAGAAAGAAAAAGAGAGAGAAAGAATATAAAAAGAGAGAAAGGAAAAATCTTTGTTTGAAGCTGAATTAGACATTGATAAAATTTTTTATTCCATAGATAATCCACAAGAGTTGCATGAAGTAAAAACTTTATCTGGAACTGAATCAGACACTGCTATAAACTTCTCCATAGACAACCTTTGTATGGAAATGTTCAAAGTAAAATTTATGCCTGGAGCTGAACCAGACATTGATATGAAACCTTCCTCCATAGAAAATTTTTGTATAGGTTTAAAAATGAAGAACTAAAAAACAAAAGTGCAGAAAGAAAGAAGAAATTTTCACATCCCCTATAAACACACTTGAGACAAAATCTTTAAGGGGGGACTGCTATACATTAAATTCTTCTTTTCATTCATATTCTAACAATAATTCTTCTTTCCAAAAGTATAAAAAGCATCACTTTGTTTTATTTTTATCTACCACAGGACAATGACAAAAAAAAAAGTGAAAGAAGATATGTTTTCAAAATAAATTCCTTACTTCTCTTTTACAAAAATATTATAAAAATAAAGGGCTTTATTCTGACATATTTTTTTACAAAAAAATTCTTAAGTTTATTTTAATAAAGAAATTTTTCTTACTTTTGTTTAATATTTATTGTAGAATGGTGTTTGATCTTGGAGGAAAAAATAAATCAAACAATTAAAGTTTGCACTCGTTGAACATCATGCAAGATCTAAGGGCATATATTTTTCAAGAAGGAGGAGGATATGATGCAAATTTATCTCCGAGACTGTAGACATAAATAAAGATGTCATTAGGCTAGAGGCTAGAGCCTTGATTAAGAGTTTATTGAGCCTTCAAAAAATATTTGGGCTCAAGTTTAAAATTTGAGGAGATTACTCTAAAGATTTTGGAACTTCAAGATTACAATACCTCTACTTGTAAAAATTATATAGAGTATTTATTTTGAGCCTTGTATTTTGGGTCAAGTAGAATAGGATTTTAGACTTTGTAGTTTGGGCCAAATAGTGTAAGGTTTTGGGCCTTAAAGCCCATAAGAAATAGTGGACGTCCACCTAAGAAATAAGCATCCATTAAAGTGCCACCTAGCAAAATATAAGGCACCACATATGGAAATGAAGCTTCCAACTAGGCACTACATGGGGAGCTCATCTCCAAGCTTCTTTTGCTACTTGTCCTCATCTATTGGAGAGCATATGAAGTTTCGGCTACAAGTCACCTTGGACACATGACACTCTCCCAATTGAGAGGATCATCTCCACTCTTGGCTTACCATTTGTCAAGCTCCTATTGGAGATTTTTTGAGAAACTTGCAAGACAAGTCATCTTTTAGCTTATAATTAGGTGACTCTTGTAATTGAAAATTGAGTTTAGAATAAGTAATGAAATGTCGGTCAACTTTTCCTCTTCAAACTTATTTATGAACTCTCTCTAGAGTAGTTCCCTCAAGACTATTTTCTCTAGACTTTCTCCTAGTGTGTTAACCTAACCTCATCTAGGTTTTCATTCAATTTCCATCTTCAAATTGCACTAAATTTGAACTTCATTTAATCTTTTACTGCCTCCATATATCTCACATTGAAAAATCATAAGAAACTATGGAAGCAAGCATAAGAAGGATGTAATGGAACTAAGAATTGCATTACTGGAACTAGTTTGGGCCTAACCAATGTAATATGGTCTTACATGTTTTAAAAAAAAATTGTTTTGAATTTTAGCAGGGTACATATTTGACAACCAATGTAATATGGTCTTACATGTTTTAAAAAACATTGTTTTGAATTTTAGCAGGGTACATATTTGACAACCAATGTAATATGTCTATCTTTTAACCCTAAACAATACCATTTTCATTGTTGCATTCTCTTGCTCGTGTGCTCTTAAGTTCACTCTTGCTCTTGCGTTCACTCTTACTCTTGTGTTCGCTGCTTTGCATTTTGTTTTTTACTTGTTGAATTTAAACTTTGTTGAATTTCATATATAATGTAGTGCAATAAACAACAAGGAAATTTTCATATAATTATATGATGCATTGGATGAGGACCATAATGTGTGTCTGCATTACTAACTATTGGGAGCAGGTATTAAAACATTTTGAATATTTAAAAAAAAAACTTAGAGGTTTCATATGATGATGAAGAATAACACTTATTTTGTATTTTATCTTTTTTTATATAACTAGTCATTTTGGACACCCAAACTAAAGAAAAAAATTCATCAAGAATGGGCAAGATACTTTCTTAGCATTAGAAATGATAATAATAGAAATCATAACTGAAAAATATTTATAAATGTGTTAGTTGTATGTATATTGTAGAGTAAATAGTTTTGATATATGTTAAGTTGATTATATTTACGTAAGTTTTGGTTTAATAAAATGTTTAATTTTTTAAATGCTTTCGATATATACAATTGGTTTCTGGTTGGAAAATTGGTGCAGGATGTGCATAATTAAAACCATTTAAACTTAAAAAGAAACATCACATTTTACATCGGTTAAGACCATAACCAATGTAAAGAGACACATATTACATCGATTAATGTACATAATTGATGTAATATGTTCCACAGGAAGCTCAATTTTTTGAATGGAGGGAACATCGATTGTGACCTTAATTAGTGTAGTATCCACCTATTACATCGGTTCTAGGTCCTACGTATTAGTAAACATTGACAATTTTACATTGGTTCCTATGAGAACTGATGTAGTATCTTCTTCACATTACAAATAAGGAGTAGTATATTACATTGGTTGCGCTCCACAACCGATGTAATAGGTTCTATATTTTTAATTTTTTAAAGCCTTTGAATTGCTCTTTTACGTCGATTATTTTTTAATCGAAATAATATTAGAACATACTATATTAGTTCTACAATTGACATAGACAGTTATAAATTTTCTATATCGCTTACATCAATGCAGAATAGATGTAGAAAATCTCTTATAAAACCAATATAAAATCTCATGTTTTTTTTGCTTGTGTCATATATATTGTATTTGTGGGAATGCAAAAACCTATTCGCAACTGTCTATATCTTCATTCTCTCCCGACATTAACATGAACTTAATAAAAAATATCATTTGACTCATTTAAAAAAAAAACTAAATTAAGATCTTTTAAAATATTGAGACTACGTAAAAAAAAATATGTTCACTCATTTGAAAAATATTAAACTAAATTGAGATATTTTAAAATATTGAGACTACGTTGAAAAAATCATCAAAATATATGAAAAAGACTATTTATATTTTTTATTAATGAAACTAATCTAAATTCTCTTTAACATCTTCGCGATCAAATTAATACTTTATTAATATCATATGAATATGAGAAATAGATGAAGCCTATTCTTTAAATTTATTATAATAACAATGCTTGTTTTTACCAAATGCTTGTTTATTTAAATAGTGGAATTTCTTTTCTTAAATTTAAACTTATTGTTAGCCAAAACATATTTGCACAAATATTGAATAAGATTTAACCTTTTTAGTATATTTTATCCATTGACATAACGTGTATTAAGGTAAAACTTTATGAAATATTTATAGAAATATTTTACACTAATAATATGTATATTCAAAAAATTGGAAGATTTTTGTTTAAGAACTACTAACTCAATTTGAGTTTTTATTAAAAGAGTTTTCTTTCTACTTTCTAGATTTTTAAGGTCTCCAAAAAGGAAATGTTTTAAGGACTTGATGAAAAATTCCGAAATAGATGAAAATTTTCTATGTGCAGTACATCATTTTGTCAAAAGGAAACTTTTGTACTTTTATAATTCAAAACTTAAAAACACAACCGCCATGCTCAAAAATCAATTCTTATAGCTAATTGTAATTATATTTTGAAAAAATAGTTTATATATTTTTACCTTAGTGTATTGATCTTACATTAAAATCTACAAATTATTGGCTAAAATAGAAAATAGAAATGATAAATAGCACTAAACTGTTAGCACAAATATAACAGATATAATATGACATGTTAACATAAAACTTTCACTTAAATTGGTTATGCAGTCATAATTTTTAAGAGAGCGTTATTTTAACTATTTTTCGTATAAAATAATAACTGGAAAACAAATAACATTCTCTAGAACCATAGATGAGTTATATAACTTTAAGCAACATATTCGTGGATCATCAGTGGACATTTTGATTTGAAAATCAATAAATTGTCATTGATGGTTAGAAATTTGACTAACAAATAATTTGAACTTTAGTTTTAGCACAGTCAAAATTGGAAATTTAATGGCAAGGAAAGAACAATACCAATATAATATAATAAATTGATTCTAGAAATGTACAATCAATAAGCATAAAATATTTTATAAAATTCAAGAAAGACTCCTTCATATTTTGAGTCAAACAATTTACAGTTCCCCTGGATTCCTTCATCATAAGGAGTTTTTTTAATGTGTTTGATATAAAATCTATTTTTTACTAACAAATTGTATTTACGGTCTCAGTCCTTCAGTGCTTAAAAGTAGAAATGATATCTAATATAATTTTAGTTATTTCTTTCAGAGATTTATTTTTTCTCCATAATATTGTTTTGTTAAGGTATTCTTCTAGTTAAAACATTTAAAGAAGAATATTTCTTTCTTCACAGAACTACAAAAAGTTTTCATTTTAAATTTATTAGGGCATAAATGAGATTTTATGGGTAAATGTCAATCTATTTCAAAGAATTTTGTTATAGATAATTTACAATTTTGGTGATAATAAATAATATGATATTTTCATTTATTTAACTAATATATTTAAGTTTAAAGGATGTTAGAATATTATTATTATTATGGAAACAAATAAATCAATAGAATATCAAAGATAATCAAGAGAATATTAGAGAATATCAGTAAGAATATCAGAAAGATAATTAAGGGAGTATCAAAGAAATAAATCAGTAGAATATCAAAGATAATTAAGGGAGTATCAGAGAATACTAGTAGATACTAGAGAATATCAGTAGAATATAAGAAAATATCAAATGTATTTATTTAGAATAATTTCCATATTTAGTTTCCTAGAATTTTATATTAGATGAGCTATGGTAAACAAAGAGATATACATTCAATAAAAAAACATTCTTCCATGTTATCATATTCTTTGTTTTTTTTTGTTCATAGTTATCATATCCTTGTCCAACCTTTTTTAACCCTCGATACCATCGCAAGATAGTATCGGAGCGGTGTTAGATCCTGGAAACTTAAAAACCAATATCATTGTTCCATTACCCCTCACAGCTAAAAAACACCAAAAAACCAAAAATGTCATTTTCAGATGATGAAATTGGCAACAACATGAATCAAAACCAGAATAACTCCTCAACCATTACTGATGAGCTAACTTTGCAAATTGCAAATATGCTTCGTAATGGCCTAGGGATTCAGCAATACAATCCAATCTTGACAATTTATCAACTGGTTTCAAATTAAATGAAGACAATTATCCATTGTGGGCAACACTCATGAAGAAAGCTATCGGTGGCAGAGGAAAGAAGAGTCATCTGACAGGTATACCTCCGGCACCAGAAGAGATAGAACCAACATATGAAAAATGGGAACAGGTAGACCAAACTGTCTTCACCTGGATAATTCAAAATGTTGAGATTAGTTTGATAAACAATGTTTCCCAGTTCCCAACTGCCAAGGCTTTATGGGAGGGATTGGCTACTACCTATAGAAGCGGCACAGACCCGATGCAAATCTATAATTTACACCGAAAAGCAAACACACAAAAACAGGGAAAGGATACCTTAGAGGATTTCTGGAACAAATTACAAGCTATATGGATGACAATTGACAGAAAGCAACCGAACCCTATGAAATGTTCAGATGATATTGCAACCTTCAACAAAATCAAACAAGAACAGAGACTATATCAATTCCTAACAGGGATAGATGAAAAATTTGAAGTCATCAGAAGAGATCTTTTGATGCAAGAGAAGACCCCTTCAGTAGAGTCCGCCTATGCTGTTGTCCGAAGGGAGGCGGCCCGACTCCAAATTCTAAAACCTACCACTAGTAGTGAAAAAAACACATCACTAGAGGAGGTCGCAATTGGCTTAACCGCAAGAAATAGACCACCGGAACAAGGACAGGGATGGAGTCGCCCAGAAACTTTCGGACGACGTCCATCACAACGAGACAAGGAAGACAAAAGCCACCTCTATTGTACTCATTGTGGAATGAAGAAACATACCAAGGAGACTTGCTTCAAAATCGTGGGTTATCCCGAATGGTGGGAAGATTTTAAACAAAAAAATCGCAAAGCTGCCACCGTCGTGGACATCCCGCAAACCACTAGTAACTGTGGTGACACCAGAAGAGAGGAAGAAGCAAAACCGCAAGTCATTTATGGAAGAGTTGCAGTCACTCATGGAGGTAAAAGAAGAGAGGAGGATACCAGTCCAGAAAAATCTGATCAGTGGATTTTTGATTGTGGGGCAACTGACACCATGACCCATGATCCTTATGATTTTAACAATCTCTCCATACCTATTAAAACTCATATTGAGACAGCCAGTGGAGAATTAGTTACGGTCCAAGGAGAGGGCTCAATTGTTTTTTTTGAAAAGAATTAAAGTTAGAAAATTGTCTTTATGTTCCTGCATTATCATCAAAATTACTTTCCATAAGCCAAGTTACAAAGGAGTTGAATTGTGTGGTTCTCATGTTTCCTACGTTTTGCCTTTTAAGGACATTCTTACGAAGGAGATCATTGGGTGTGATACTGAATGTGAAGGTCTTTACTACGTTGATGAGGTTGCTCACAAGGGACATGACATGCTTGCTCACGGAACGGTTACAAGGCAACTCTGGTTATGGCATAGACGTTTGGGTCATCCTTCATTTGGGTACCTTAAGATTTTATTTCCTAGTTTATTTATTAGTAACACTGAGCCCATCAAATGTGAAACTTGTACACGGGCAAAGAATCATAGAGTTACTTTTCCTCCCAACAATAATAGAGTCAATTATGCTTTTTCATTAGTACATTCTGATGTGTGGGGTCCAGCTCCTAATTCTCATAATAATTAATTTTAGTATTTTTTGTTATTTGTGGATGATTTCTCTCGCATGACGTGGGTATATTTTCTTAAACACAAATATGAAGAAACCGATAAGTTTTATGCATTATATCAAATGATTCACACTCAGTTTGGCAAGAAAATCCAAGTACTTAGATCAGATAATGGTAGAGAATTTGTTAACAAATCAATGCAAGAGTTTTTCAGAGAAAATGGTTTAATTCATCAAACTTCCTGTCCAAACACACCCCAACAGAATGGTGTAGCAGAACGGAAAAATCGTAAGCTACTAGAGATGACTCGGGCCATGATTTTTGATGCACAGGTTCCAACACGGTTTTGGCCCGAAGTTGTTGCTACCTCAGCCTATCTTTTGAACAGGTTACCCTCTTAGACCCTTAACTACCGAACGCCTCTACAAATCTTAGTTACTCAGACTAATATCCCTCATGTCCAAATGTTACCACCACGAGTTTTTGGATGCTCTGTGTTCGTTTATATTTCCAAAGCTAATAGAACCAAATTTAATCCATGTGCTAAGAAATGTGTCTTTATTGGATATGCTACACATTAAAAGGGGTATCGATGTTACAACCCAATCTCTCACCATGTATATGTGACTATGGATTGTGATTTTTTAGAATCAGAATATTTTTTTAGTAGCCAACTTAATGTTTAGGGGGAGAAAACTAGTGAACCACCAAGTTGGTTAAGTAAACTTAGTTGTCAAGAAACTGTTCCAAAATAGCAAGTAGATGGAGCCAACGAGCATGTCTCTGTCAACGTAAGAGGGACCAACACAACCAATGAGGATCCTTCTGAGAATGTCCAACAAGAGGTAAATGATCTTCACTCTACTGAGTTGTCTCATGTTATGAATGAAGTAACTAATAATGACAGGTTAGCACCAGAACCAGAGCCTTTCACACTTCTTACTGAGTTGTTTCCTGTTATGAATGAAGTCACTAACAGTGACAGGTTAGCACCAGAAACAGAGCCTTTCACACTTTCGCCAAGAAGAAACAGAGGAGTACTACCTGATCGATATTCTCCAGAACATGTTTCTCGAAATTCCAAGTATCCTATGAAGATAACCAGAGAAGGAGTAACAGACATTGCAAGAGCTTTTCTTATTTCCAAAACAGTTGATGAAGCCAGTAAGAAGGGCGAATGGCAAGAAGCTATGAAAACAAAGAATCCTGTACAACATGACAAAACCAAGCACGTTGAAATGGACAAACACTCCATCAAGGAGAAGATTGAGGATAACAGTATTGAACTTCCGTTTGTAAAGTCAAAAGACCAATTGGCAGACATTTTCACCAAAGTTGTTACAGACAAAACATTACCCGTGTCCTCAACAAGCTAAGCATTGATGATCCCACTGCTCACCTTGAGGGGGAGTGTTAGAATATTATTATTATGGAAACAAATCAAATCAATAGAATACCAGAGATAATCAAGAGAATATTAGAGAATATCGGTAAGAATATCAGAGAGATAATCATGGGAGTATCAAAGAAACAAATCAGTAGAATATCAAAGATAATCAAGGGAGTATCAGAGAATATCAGTAGAATATCAGAGAATATCAAATGTATTTATTTAGAATAATTTCCATATTTAGTTTCCTAGAATGTTATACTAAGTGAGCTATTGTAAACAAAGAGATATACATTCAATAAAAAAAACTTTCTTCCATGTCATCATATTCTTTGTTCTTTTTTGTTCATAGTTATCATATCCTTATCCAACCTTTCTTAACCCTCGATACTATCACAAAAAAGGATAGATCATTAGACTTCTGAAATCGTAAGCACTGAACATATAAAATATAGAAGCGTTAAACGAAAGAAAAATTTAGACTAAATATTAATATTGCTAAAGCATAGACGAAAACTAAAGAAACGATAAAAAAAAATAGACACTTCTCAACAAGCATATGAAGTACACAACATGAAGATCAACTGACAAGAATAAGTGAAGTAGAAAAAGTATATACACGACTTTCACAAATACAATTTGAATTATAAGATTGTCTATTATTCACAAACATTTAGTCACGTATCCCATATAGGTGATACTAGCATAATAGACCAACATTTTTTTGAGTTTGTAACATCCTTAAACAATATATATATATATATATATATATATATATATATATATATATATATATATTATAATATCATTTTATTTTATTCTCCAAAATAATATGAAGTTTTCAGGTAAACTATATTAAAATTGGCATAAGATAGGATTTTCAATATTACTTCATTAGAAGTATGTTATAACTAGAGTCTAACGAAAATTCAAAATGTGTCTAATGAGTTTACTTTTCAACTTTTTCCTTAACTATAAAGAGATTAAGATGTTACTTGCATAAATATGACAATAAGAATATTTGGTTAAATGTGTTTCATATCTCTAAGAGAATTCTTTAGTCTAATAGACCAATTCTCTGAGATAGACGAAATTAAACTAATTTATATTATATCTATAAATTTATATCAAGGAATTATGTTTCCGATTCAATAAACGACATGTGTGTTACAACGAAAGCAAAAGAGTGTCTAGTACCCACCATCGTCTAATGGATCCTTTCAATTTCAATTAGAATTAAATTATGTCTATGTTTATATGATCAAGTAGTAAAGTAAGGATTGGATAGTGGTTTAATGCTAAACTTTGTATATAAGTAATATACTATGGTAGACGTATGTTTCTCGAGTCTATACGATATATATATTTCATTCTTAAAAAAATATTCTTTCATCTAATAATTTTGAAAATGAATAAATACTTCTCATTTAATGTTTTAAGAAGAAAATTGAATCAAATTTGATAGTTTAATAAGAATAGGCGTAACATTTACACCGTAGATGATAAGGATTAAAATGAATTTAGATTACAAAAATGTCGTGGAAATCTTGTATTTAATTTTTGTTAATCAAGACTTCATATTATTAGAGAGCATTTTAGTGATTCGTCTATTAGTTTAATAACAAGAATACGAGCTAGGTTTAAACTACATATCTATAAAATTTTACATCTATTCTAGTTCATACATAATTACACGTATACATAAAATTACGTTTTACATTTCTATCTCATATTAAACGTTTCCTTCTTCTTGTTAATTATACAGAAGACCTTCACAACTTATTTTGCCTCATGTCTTAGATGGAAATATATTTATTAACGAATTATTGAAAGACATTGCACTAAAAAAAAAAAAAATTATCGACGAGACAAATTTATCAGAAACACTCAAAATTCGTTGGTAAATTGATTGTATATAAATTTATTGACAGATTTCTATGTCCATCGGTAACTACCGACGAATTTCCGAGTCCGTCGATAATTACCATCAGATTTAGGATAATCGTCAATAAATTTAACGACGGATGATATCCGTCGATAAAATTATCGATAATGATATTTTACCGACGAATAAAGTTTCGTCGCTAAAATTTTGTCGATAATTTAACTTTTTCTTGTAGTGATTGGAGGCAAGAAGAAAGCCATGCTCACATGTCCATTAAGCAATGAAGGAATTTATGAGTTATGGACGAAAGTCAAGATGAAATGAGCAGGTCCTCTAAACGTTGTTGAATTGTCCACATCATTAAACCTCTAACCATTATCTCATCCGTAAATGGATGAGCGTTATTAGGAACATTCATCTCGATACTTATTATATAAGTTCATGATATTAAAAGGAAAATAGAAAAGTGAGACATATATAGGTTAGTAAAATAGTTGTGTTAAAATAATAATAATTGATGCACAGGTTGTGAAACAATCTCAAATGTAAATAAGACAGTGAAAAATAGTGAACCAAAATTATTAGGAAAAGGATTTCACAACAATATCTATTAGGAATAGTAGGTATGGTGAATAGCCTCGATAAATGAGCAATATATATAACATTTTCCACTTTCAACACTTCTACCCATTTCAATCCTTAAGGACTCAACCCCCACTCTTTTAGCATTTTGATTAAATACAATGTGATCACGATTCAATTACAAAATGAAAATTAAAATAAGAATAATACAATAAAATTAGAAATCTTCAATTCCTAACCAACATGAAAATTCGTAAAAATTGTACTAATCAAATCAGCAAAGTTTATAAAATAATTAAAGAGTTGTGAGGGTTAGGGTATATCACTGAAAAATAAAAATATATACCATAAGTATGTATATCTCCTTTTCCTTACCTTATCTTTCAAAACAGAGTTTATTTCTCTCTTTCTTTCACGGTTTTCATACTAACTTTTTGTGTGTAAATCTTGTATCTCATGATCGCTATTTATAAGGGTCAGGTAATCATTACTCAAGTTTTATCTTAACAGATTATACTTAATTCGTTTAGTTTCATTTTTGTCTTATTCCTTGAAGTATTGTAGTTGTTTGATGTGACAATGGTAAATGATTACATTTCACTTGATTTTATCCCTTTTTTAAATGCTTTGTAGATATTTACTCCCAACTAATTAATATATTTCCACAAAGATTTTGTTTCTTCATGAAAATCTATAACGATCAAACCTTACAATAGTAAATTCATAATCAAATAATGATATTTCCAGTTCTCCTTTGTTTTACAGGAATCCAATTTTTTAAACTATTTTTCACTACTTATAATCGAAGTTGAAATTATTTCAGTGATGAATTCACAAGGATAAATCTATTAGGATTTACTCTATTCTCTAGCATTGACATTTGATAAATGAATTAAGGGGTAGGATAAACAATCCATCAGTAGAAGATTACTTCAAAATTAGCACTCTAAATGTTCTTCAAATGTATGGTCATCCTAAAAACTTAAGTGTTCTTTCATATTGGAAATTTCTAAAGAATAAGTCGGTTTGGATAATATCACTAGGTAATATGTAACCTCAAACCCAGTCGAGTATCGTATCTTAGCATCTAATCTCAATGTTATATACTCAAGATGGTTGTTAGTTCTACATCGTCTGAATAGTCTAATGAGTAGAAGTATGGATTACCCACCTAAAACATTGATAATTTTCCATCTAAGTTGTATTGTAGTATCATTTACTCTTCATAGCTTCAATTTGAGTAGAATACAACGTCTAATCCTATATAGTCTAACTCTTTATAAGAATGTCTAATACTGAAAAATTTATCATATCCTTGCATTGTCTACTCATCAGATATTAATTATCTAATTGTCCTTTGATTGCTTCATGAGTAGACCCATAGATAGACTAATAATAATTTTCCTAAATTGATCTTGTCATCGTCTAGTATAGCTCCAAGTTTAGTAGCATCTACCTCAATGTCATCTATCAAGGTTGTGTCTAGTCCTATGTTATATACATCACTAGTATCAGACTCGGCCTTTTAATTCAAGACTTCTTTAATGGACTTATTATAGGTTCTATATTAAGTGATATTTAAAACTAATAAACCCATCAGACTATACAAATTTGATAATATTAGACGATGTTTTTTGTGGTGAACGGTTTAACCTTTATACTTTTGTAAGACGATAGATGATTTTTTATTTTGTTCTATAGCTAGATCATTTATTCAGTGTGTATCTGAAAAATATATTTTTATTGATTTATTATAAAAGCTTTACAAATTTCAGGGTGTTAAAGAGTTTGCATGCCTTTTTTTCATTTTGTAGGTGTGCAAAGGGACTTATAGAGATAAAGTTGTTTTGTGGCTAACATGTTGAGTGTTATATAAAAAGGTATCAACATTAAGGTAACCATGATCAAAAGTGCACCGATAAAAGGACAAATGTTATGAAAAAGTCCAACACCCATGACATTGAGTAACTGCTTAAATATAACAAAACATAAAACATGGTTTTACATCATCTGTAAGACAAATGTTTCGTTCAATAATAAATCTTGAATATTTATACTTTTATTTTATGTTACATGAAATATTTGTTGTTTTCATTTGCCAAGAAGATTCACTCAAGCATAAGTCACATAAGGTAATCTCTTAGATAAAGAGTTAAAATTGCTTTCTTCATAATAACTTGACATAAGTGTTATTCAAGTCTGACTCGGTTATATTTTAGTGCAAAAGACTATGGTAACTAGAGAGATAAGTATTGTCAACTATCTCAAACGTTGGGTAAAGAAGAAGAGAAATTAAATTGGATGGAGTGCATTTAATGCATTATCCACTATCAAGCTCGTCAGATGTAGAAAGGACATTCAAGTGGCTGAAGTTGCTCAATGGTCAAAAATAGATTTGCAACTGTATTCTTCCAACACCTACATAAAGCTACCTTTCAAGAAAAAGAAACATTTGCACCATGTTAAAATGCTACTTTGATTTGTTGTGCCTTAAAAGCTTCATAGAGAAAACTATGAGTGTTCATCAAGCAAACTAAGAAAGAGCTTTAAACATTGTAATCATCGAAAAATACAATTCCTCGGTAGTAGGAAAAACCAAATGATCTGTTAATCATACCTTACATAATGTTTTATGTTAGCAAGGACTGACTGTTTCGAAAAGAATACTCGTCGAGTAAAAAGTGGCTTGTTAAAAGAATACTTGGATTAAGTCAAAGTAACTTGTTGAAAGAATACTTATATAGGATCAACCAAGAGTGACCGAGATATGAAAGAATATTCATTTTAGTCAGGAATGACTTGTTGAAAGAATACTCAAGGGGTTAGCCAAGAGTGTTTATGATCCCAAGAATACTTAAGGGGTTAGCTAGGAGTGACTACGATCCCAGATAATACTTAATGGGTTAGCCACAAGTGACTATGTTCCTAAATAATACTTGATTGTACTTTGCAACATTAGTTTGCGTAGTGAAAATCAATATATTGATTGAGAACTTGATATAATTTGTTGTGTCAGACAAACTAATATAAAATATAGTCTGTATTTCTTTTTCTCTCTTTATCTCTTTTACTTTGCTTATTATTATCATTTGTGCTAATTCAAGAGGGAGAATAACTACTAAGACTACGTTTGAGAAACAATTTTCTTAAGTAAACGTTTGAACTTGAAGTTGTGTCGGATGCATTTTATAAAAAAAAAAATCTAGACTTAAAATTAAGTCATTAACAAATTGCTTGTTATATAAAATTATTGTCTAAATGATCATCATATACAATATTTATGAGTTTTTAAAAGAATATTTAAAACAAAAATTCAACCCCCTTCTTGTGTATTTCTTGTTTTCCACAACAAAAGAATAAACACCAAAACTCCAATGTCCTTTACTGGACATAAAAATCACTCTATGAAAAATAAGTTTGATGACACATATTTTGTGCACATATTTATAACTTTATTGTACATTGAAAACACTTCTAATATATTTTTTTCTTATTTTTAAAAAATAATTTCCTTTTAGTAATAATAAATTGGATTCGAATTGAATTAATTTTGCACTTTTAGCTAATGTGACATTTGTTCACTCTTTTGGCCACAACTTTTTTTTGTAGATATTATTGTTTATTAATTCTAGTTGCATTGAATTCTACATTTATGTCGATTCAAAATGGACAAATGATTTGTTGGATTTAGAGTTTTTTCCCCTATTTTATGTGATTTTTTGTAGTCAAGGAAGATTTGTTGGATTTTTGTATATGAACCTCTACACATTCACTTTTCATTGTATTAGCTTAAACTTTTGTCATTGAGCTTATCGACCTAATTAGAACCTATATTTAGGGCCATGCTTACTTGAGATTAGAGAGCATATATACATGCTAAATGTGCTCTAAATAATAGACAAATAATTTGTTTAGTATTTCAGTTTTAGAAATTGTCTATTCATCTCTTTTTCTCTCATTTTTGAATGGTTTATTCTCTTCTTCTATCATTTGTGTCCAACATCTCCACTGTCGAGTGTTATTCCCTTTACTGTTGTCTCCATATGTCATAAGCCTCTATGTTTCAAAGTTAAATTGATGAGTTTTGAAGCATCTCCTATCATATGTTTTGAACAACCACTATCTTAGTATCATAGTAGCTTCTTGGCTGTCAAATTGCCTTGCAAAATAGATTAAATTCCTAACAATGGTCCCCTATTAAACTTGGGTTCAACACTATTAATTGTGTACCTTTGAGTACCCACTTAACCAAGCCTTTTGATATATCAAATTTTCTAACATTATAGGTTCTCACAGAATGACCTTTTCTTATATAATCGAAACATGTTACAAAAGGTGAAGTTTTGCCTTTCACTGTAGTTAAAAAAGTTTTTAAATTTTTTCTAACATTAGCTAATGAAAATTTTTTGAAAATATAATTTTGAGATCTAAGAATGACATTCAAATTTTTAGTCCGCAAAGTGAGTCTTCCAACAATTTTAATCAAATAATTTATCTTTTCTTGCAACACTTCCACATTTTCACACTTAGTTGGCTTACAAGATATGTTAACAATTTTCCAGCAAGTATACTGGATCCACAAGTAATATAATGAGTAAGAGAGTATCGTACTGGGTCCACAAGTAATATAATGAGTAAGAGAGTATCGTATACTCAAGGAACAAAAATTGTAGATTGACTCAATATCAATTGTATTATGAATAAAGATTTAACAATAATTTGTTTTGGTAACTGAATATAAAAAGTAACTTAAAACGCAATTAATAAGGAACAATCAATAATAATAACAACCTTGAGATTGAATAATAATATTCTCCATTCTCATATACTCCTAACTGAATTCAATATTGTCTTTTCCAATTATCAATCTGCGCAAATAAAAGTCTTTTCAACCTGATTTCTCTAGCATTGAATCTCATAAATTAAAGTATCTAGCTCTATTCCTAGTTACCAGATTAATTTAATTAACATTAAGATCAGTTGCTATGTGCAGTCATTACTCGATAATTCATTCCTGAATTTATAAATGTAATGCATTAACGTTTGATTCTAATTCCAAAAAGTGCTTTCCAGTCACAAAGAGAAATTTAGAGTATGACAATTTAATATAAAACGTTAAACAAAGATAAACTGAATAAAACAATATCAAATAAATACCAAGAGTACAATTGAAGTGGAGAATTTACATTCAATCCCAAGAAGAAAAGAGATTAGCTACGCATGGTAGCCATGAATATACAACGGGAAAGGAAAAAGGAAAATTCTTGATTGCAACAGTGCTTCCAAAGATCTTCCAAAAGATGATGATCTTTCGTTCATTCTAGCCTTCCTTTTATAAAATATCCCCGCTGTTTGTTACAAAGTGGTTGTTATTTTGCACTTCCCGCTTCAGTGGCATTGACGCCTTCGTACAGAATTTCTTTTCTCATTTAAGTGAGTTTTAGCTCAAGCTCCTCCTTTAGCGTAAGCAAGAAGTCACTTAAAATCTGTTTTTCTGCTCCTTTCCTTAATTCCAGTGTTCTTGATTCTCTCTTTCTTCGAATTTCACCTAAATCTCAACTGCATTCTCTTTTCATAACCAAAAACGCATTAAACAGAAAAATAACCATAAAATCCCTAAAAATCCTATAATTAAAACAGAATAAATGCTAAAAAATCCTAACAACTCTATACTTAATTAACCAATTATTAACAGTTATCAAGATACAACCTCATTGCAAGAAGAAGCTTTATAAATCATTTCAAGATGTTCAAAAACAAATTTAACAGTTTTTATTTCTTTTTATTAATAAGTTGACTCTGTCTTCTAACAAATTATTCAAACCTTTTTATTTATTGTTTGATAAAGTCAATATATTTTCCTCTTCATAAGTTTCTATAAATGCTTGAAGTAAGACACTGTAATTCTCATGATTCATTGAGATGTTTGAACTTACACTATTTGTTGCAGAATCATGTCTAGCCATCAAGCAGAGGTTTGCTTCCAATAAGAACCAAAACTAGATTTCTTTGTTATACCTTTCGGTTTGTTGGTTCCTTTATTTTCCCTTCTTCTTTAAAAATTTGTTAAACCTCCTTGTTAACATGTTAAGGGTCTCAACGTCAATGTAGTCACTTGAGCAATCTTCATTGTCTTCCTCATTTCGAGTAGTAGTTTTGAGTACTAATCCTCTAGCTTTTCTATCTTCATTCTCTTGCTCTTTTAATTTATTCATTTCAAGTTCATGCTCTCTTGGCTTGCCAAACAATGCTATAGTGGTCAAGGTGGTGAGGTCTCTGGATATGGCAGTAATCTTTGACTGTCAACTTCTATCCAAACATTTCAAGATCTTTACGTTGAGTTCCTCCTTGTCAAACACTTTTCCAAGGTTTATCAAGTGATTCACTATGTAAGTGAACCTTTTCTACACATATGCAATTGCCTCTCACTATTGCATCCTGAATAGCTCATACTTCTAGAAAAGCCCATGTTTTCTAGTACATTTCATATTGTTTGTTCCTTCACAAGTCACTTCTAGGATGTCCCACATCTCCTTTGCAGAAGTACATTGTGATACCTTAAAAAATTCATCAAGATTCAAGGTAGATGTTATTATATTCTTAGTCATACAATCATATTGAGTCTTCTTACTCTCAACATCATTCCATTCAAGGTTTTTCTTTAGTTTTACCATCAAAAACAATTTTAGACACATAAAGACCATTCACAATAGCATCCAAAATACTGCAGTCTATTGATTCAATAAAGTTTTTCATTCTTACTTTTTAAAACTTAGTTCACCCACCAAACATTTACACACAAAAGTTTGTTTTAAGCCACAGGATAAAAAAAAGTTAAGTAATTTTCATGAACCTGCTTGTGATACAATTGAAAAGAATTTTGGTTAAGTTTAAGAAGGGGGTGAACTGAACTATACTGATTTTTCGCAAAAAGAAGTTTCTAAGAATGATTATCTTTAATTAAATCAATTCACTACAATTTTGGATGACAAACAAAAGAAAATCAATCAAATATAATTTTCAAACAATTAGATAAAATTCCTATTTAGAAATCCAGACAAAAATTCAATTGATTAAATTCGTACAACAAAGATTTTTTTATTTTTTATCTTTTGGCAACGATCCAAAATACCAAAGAAACAATAAATTGAAATATGCAATTAAATTCGTACAACAAAGATTTTTTTATTTTTTATCTTTTGGCAACGAGCCAAAATACCAAAGAAACAATCAATTGAAATATGCAATTAATATATTGAATTTCCAGTAACGCAAACACAAAAAAATGTAGTATATTATCAGTGAACACCTATGTTTAAATATTTATGATTGTAGCAAAAATACACTATAATTCAATCTAGACCAATTTTAACAGAATACCAATCTTACATAAACAATCAATTTAATTTCAATTTTAGATGAATTATTTTTCATTTGACAAATTATGTAGAAACTTAAAAGCAATGCAAGAATAGAGATTAAAGAGATATAATACATTATTTTTATATTAGTTTACTCTTCCTCAAAAGTTAAATCTAGTTTTCTTAGCAAACTTATAAATAACTCTACTAAACAACTCAATGTACATTATAGATCAATACACAATCTTACAACTTGTAAGATTTACCAAAACTAGTACAACACCATGCTACAATCAATACACAATCTTATACCTTGCAAGATTCACCAAAACCACTACAACACCCTCTTACATCTTTATAATTAAAATTCAATTATAGATAAAAATCAATACAATCAATAAAATTGAATAAATACATCACAAACAACTACTCGAATAAAACTAAATAATTCAAAATGTTGCAAAAAAAAATTCATTAACTCAAAAAATACATATAAAAAAAGATATGTATCACACCGCAATAAGAACACAAGTCAGAAAAAATACTCCAAAAATTAGTTTCTTTGATTCTTAATAAAAACTCCGTGAATGAAATACTCCTTCTAAAATTTTTTGCTCTCTCCGTATAAGTCGTTCTCTCATAAAATCATAATCATATTTTCAAATAAATTATTTATAACAATTATGTTTTAATGAAATAATATATTACAAACGTGTCTAGACCGATCTATTTTACTAAAATAATTTTTTACATGTATATTCCTTTACATTTTTTTAATGTTTTTTATCTTTATATTTATTAACCAACTTTTTAGTTTTTATATTAAAAAATCTATAAAAATTGAAAATGTCTTAATCATATAATTATATATTTTTAAATAAAAATTTAAATACTTTAGAATTATTATTTTTATATATATTTTTATTTTAATGAAAATTAACCATTATTTCTATTATATAATTACACATTATAAAAATTCATAATTTTTTATTTACAATTTTTTAATTTTAATATAAATTTTAGTAACATTTTAAAATTATTGTATCTTTATAGTCTAATTATCCTGCCAAAATATAAGTGAAACAACTTTAGACAGAGGCTTTTATTATTTTTAGATCCTTTAAACATTAAATAAGAAAAAAAAATAGTTTGATAACCATATTCTGAACAAGTATCTACACAGAACCAGGTGTACCCGGAAGACCAAACGTAACTGAAGTTGTACCGGCTGACATCGGCTATGACCACCGCTTTAAAGCCACCAATTGGGTTGCGCTTCCTCCGACCACCGCCGCCGCCGTTTTTCCCTGGTTCCAAGTCGTGTGTTTCTCCCTCTCCTCTTTCTCAATTGCATTTTGTTGCATCTAATCCTCTCTGAACCATATTCTTTAATTGCAGGTTCAAGTTCCCAACCACTCAGCTTCCCAGAATCTGTAGCTACTCCTCTTTCGAAGTACGCTCTTCTCCGCTTACACTACCGCCTTTGCTTTACCAATAATCATTTCCATTGTTGCACTTGCAAGAACTAGAATTGGTTTTTTGTCTTCTGTGAAATTTAATTTTGGTAAGGATACAGTGCATGTTTGAATTGAATTTGGGAGAGCCTAAAATACCTTTTACCCTGGAATAAGCAATGTTTTTTTTTTTTTTTTTTTTTTTTTTTTTTTTTTTTTTTTTTTTTTTTTTTTTTTTTTTTTTTTTTTTTTTTTTTTTTTTTTAGTTTTTCATTTGATGTTTGGAATTTGTTATTTTCCATTGGATGGATTGGGACATTACGATGGAGATTGCAGGAATGTATATACTGAAAACTATATTTTTGCTTAAGGTTCGAGAGGTTAGCTATCAACCACCGGGGACTCAGCTTAAACTTCTAAATTCAGTTAGCTTTTCACTTCCAGAGAAAAGGTACGTAATTGTTTGTGTCTTTGTTTCATGGTATTACTAAATATTGAGATGATTGTCCTTAGTATGAAAGTTTTCAATAATGCGTCTTCCTTCCTAGTTTTTTTTTTTTTTTTTTTTTTTTTTTTGTTTTGTTTTTTTTTTTTTTTTTTTTTTTTTTGGTATTATGTGGCAGCTTATTTCTGTCAATTGCAACAGTTTTGGTCTAATTTTCGGACAGAGTGGAAGTGGAAAAACAACCCTATTGCAGGTTATAATACTTTTTATCCCTTTAGTTCATGTGGCTTTTAGTTGGATGGTGGTCATAGCTCACGAAATGGCCTTGCATCTCTCCATTTAGCTTCTAGCAGGAATAAGCAAACCAACCTCGGGATCCATTTACATCCAAAAGTATGGGAATGATGGAAATCCTAGTCAAACTGCAGAGCCCTTGGTGCCGGAAAGGGTTGGTATTGTCTTCCAGTTTCCTGAGAGGTATGAATATAAACTAATTGAATTTAGAGATTTTGTTACTCTCTAGCTTGCATTTGTTTTAGTCGTGTGTCGTAAATCTTGACAACATGTCAAATATGTTGTTTGAGTGGGAGTGAATTGGCAGTTAAGGATGAGTAATTGGGTGTAAAGAAGGAGAGGAAGAAAGGGGATGTGAAGATTAAGGCTGTAAAAAGTGTGAAGGCTAAGAAAAGCAAGAAGGCTTCGTGAGTTGAACTGTGTTGTCCGTAAGTGATATATGTTAGAAATTGCCGCTTGTTGCTGCTCTCTGCAAGCCTGTGTGGTTTTGCTTGCTGAGTCCTTAGGTGGATTTTTGTTTATGACCATGTTATTATGGTGGTTGTTTTTGTGATGGTTCAATCTGTCACTTGTTTTTAAAATTACTATAATTGAGGCTTAGAATATTGTTAAATGGGTAAAATCAAAATGTTGCATTCTCTTAGAACAAGGTTTGCATCTACTTATATATTATAATTTTTCATATTTAGTCGATGTAGAATCTCCAACATGGTCTCTCACACCAAGGACGAGACATCTCAAACGTGAGGATAGGTTAGAATAGGTTTGGATACCATCTTAGAAAGTTGATTTCAAGCTTAACCCAATCTCACAAAATCGTTTTTATAAGAAGAGGTTTGCACCTATTTATACACATACATATATATATATATATATATATATATATATATATATATATATATATATATATATTAATTTGGTCATATATCTTGTTGATGTGTGATTTCCAACAAGTTCAATGCACTTGTGTTATTTAGATATTGCATGTTGTTGGAAATGTACTTAAAAATTCTGTCATGAAAGATAGTGTTTCATTTTAAATCAAAAAGTTTCAAGAAGATGACAGGAGAATGCTGAAAACTAGAAAGGAAAACATAAATTAGAGTTTGACTCTTAGGATACATGCAAATTTCTTGTGGCTCACTCCTAGACAGGGAAACAAGAAGCAGTGAGGCTTAAACATAGATGTGTTGCCGACGAAATTCCCAAAAAGAATAATGTCAAAATGAGTACCAACACTATTTTTATTTTTGTGATGAATGTGTATTTGTTTGGAAAAAGTTCTGTTAATTATTTTGAGGATTAAGAAGGACCAAAGACGGACTTATCTTGTTTTTACAACTAGTTTCTCTGCCTTTGTTATGAGATATAGGTGTTTTTCAAGTTTCTTTTTGGTGTTTAGCATATGGATTTTATGATTTTTTTTTTGCCAAATCCGTGGAGAGACGGAGTATAGAGTATCTTTTATTTATATATTTTATTTATTATATTTCTACTCTTATCATGCCGTTCCGTAACTTGTATGAAGAATTTTTTATCCTCCATAGTTCTTCACTTTCCTTTTTTCTTTATAATTCTTAGAAAGTGGAGTTTAAGTTTACCTCAACCTCAATAAACTATCTTAGTAAGCTAAGGTTTGTATTCCGCTTGTATATATATATATATACACACACACATATATATATATATATATATATATATATATATATATATGTATATATTATAATTTGGCCACATCTCTAGACCATTTGAGATCTTAAACACACACCTTCATGCTTAGAACGTCAAGTGTGGGAATAGAGGAGTGCTCGATGTTGGGTGGTATCATAGGCCAACAAATCTTGTTAGGATAGACAGTGATAGCATATTAGAAAGTGGATTTTAAATCCAACTCAACCTTACAAAACCATCTTAACAATACAAGATTTGTATCCCGCTTATATATTATAATTTGGTTATATCTCTAAATGATGTAATATATTCTACGCTGATAAATGGATTGTCCAATGCATGAGGCTCCAACAATTGTTAGGCTTGGAGAGGATCAAATGTATGTAACCTTTACCCCTATGGACAATGTGGCTTTTTGTGTGACCAGAAGAACCATGAAATCATGACTACAAATCATAAGGCAACAATATTGCTAACTTATTGGCTCACCATCTTCTTGTTATCAAATAATAAATATTTTTGTTGACGGAGAAAAATTATATCAATGTCTAACATTAAGATGTAAATAAAAAAGATATTTATGCAGATATGTTTTCTAGGATCTTGTCCAAAAACAAGCAGCAGCACAATACCTTTTGTAGCATTGGAGATAATTTTCATCTGGTCTTTCTTCAAATTGAAACATTTTAAACTTTGAAGGATAATTATGTTTATTTTAGGATCAAAATATTTGTGGCAATTTACACTGTTTAAATGCCTTTTAAATGGCTCATAACACTAAATTGTACTCTTTGATCATTTTTCATTTTTGTTAGATTGTCATTTCTAAAGTGCTACACATTTTGGTGTTGCAATCTAGGTATTTTGTCGCAGATAATGTGCTTGATGAAGTCACTTTTGGTTGGCCAAGGCAAAAGGGTAACCATCACCTCAGGGAGAATCTTACTCTAGGGCTGCAGAGGGCAATTAACTGGGTAGTTATGGCTTTGTATACCACCAAGTGTATTCTTATATATATATATATATGTATGTATGTATGTATGTATGTATGTAACTTCATCTTATTTTTATTGTCTTTTCTATGTTTTTTTTTTTTAATTTAATATATGATTTAAGACTTTCTTCTCCACTAATGTGTTTATATATTTCACGTGCAATGCTTTTGTTTGTTACTATAGGTTGGATTAAGTGGTATATCATTGGATGAAAATCCTCACTCCCTCAGTGGTGGTTACAAACGCCGTCTTGCCTTGGCAATACAATTAGTAAGATGTTCTTTCTATATTCTTGCTTGTTACTGTTTCATGCTTTCACCTGACTGGCATCAGTTGTTGATGGATACTATCTCATTTATTTTAGATGTCAATCTGTTGGCATAAGGTTAATGGTTTTCTCAAATGTACTTTTCAGGTGCAAACCCCTGATCTATTGATATTGGATGAACCTCTTGCTGGACTTGGTATGACAATGCAAAATGTGACTTCTTATTTTGTTTAGTTGTTTGCTATTGTACTCAATGAACTTACTGATTTCTTTTTCCAATTAAAGTCTTTGATTAAATCATATTGAAATCCAGATTTTGTTTCAATTTTGTTTCTTACAATTTTTTTGTAATGCAATTGTTATTAGGAAATGTTAAGAACCAAAAACAGAAATAAGCAATCAAAACAGTAGGGCAAACAAAATTATTGCCAAAAAGAACATTCTCCTTTTCACTCTAGAGAAACCAAATTCACCAATGTTAGAAAACAAAAGCTGAAAATCCCCAACTACAATTGAGGACCTTATGTTAAACATCTGGGTCAGCAGGATCAAGAAAGGATTTGAAAGGTTTATTATATGAGAAAATTAGAAAATATAGGAGCAGGTTAGTTAAGGTTGTTAGGCGGGTGGGTTTTGTTTGCCCTTGTTAGTGTTTGGAGGTTGGTCTATATATTAAGACCAACCCTGGGGGTTTAGGGGGATATGTTGTATTGTTGTATACTTGAGCTTTCTCTTCCTTTACTTGCGTCTTTTTCTCTCTTTGTCTTTTCTTATTTTTCATTTTTTTTAATACAAACTGGTATGTTCCTTTTGTTCTACTTTTTCCCTATCTTTATTTTCTCTATAGTCCTACTAACAGGACCTGTGAGCCCATAATGGGTGCGAATCAAGATGTTATATCTAATAATTTCCCACTGGTCAGATTGGAAAGCACGTGCTGACGTTGTGAAGCTTCTGAAGCATTTGAAAAAAGAATTAACTGTGCTAGTTGTTAGCCATGATTTGAGGTTGTTTCAATTTACTATTATATTGATGTTCATATTTTCTTATTATATTCTTCTATTATGCATTTATTAATTAATGATCTATGAATGTGATTTATAAATTCTAATTTTATAAATTCGTTTTTGACAAACTCAACAAAAGGATTAGATAAATAGAAAATGCGAAAGGAGATAAGAGATGAAGAAGATGCTACAATCAAGAGAGGTTGATAAGCTGCAAAAGATTATTCTCAAGACCTGTTAGAATTTGTTTTATTAGCTGTATTATTTATGTCAAGATTTGTGTTTTATTGTTTCCTTATTTAGCATATTATAATTATAGTGAATGCCACAATCATAGGGATTTGGGTGTCTAGGTGTTATTATTATACTTCCTAAAATAGCTTTCTAGCCTTGTATATATGAATTGTAATCTCAGTATGATATGAATAAGAAAGAAATTATTTTCTACCCTAAATTTTAACATGGTATCAGAGCTCAAAAATCCTGGGAGCCGCCTCTGACTGTGCACGCCCAAACCCTAGACGGCAGCCTTCATTGCTGTTCAACGTTTTTTTAGAATTGTCAGCCTTCATTGCCATTGTTCCTTGCAGTGATATTTTGTTCACTCCATTACATGGACATGCTAGATCCAATTGTTGAAGTGATGAATCCTATGTCACAGAACAATCAGGAACAACTACAGAACCTCAACACTACCTATCGATTGATTGGAAAGAATTATTTGAAATGGGCCCAACTTGTTCTCAGAACTTTGAAAGGTAAAGGAAAAGCTAACCACTTGACTGAAGATGCTCCTAAAGAAGATGATCCCAAATTTACAAAATGGGATGAAGAGGACTCTATGATCATGGCATGGCTATGGAACTCCATGATCCCATAAATCATTGATACTTGCATGTTTCTTAATTCTGCAAAGGAGATTTGGAATGCCATGGAGCAGACATATTCCAAAGCTAAAGATGTTGCTCAAATATATGATGTGAAGGTAAAGACTGTTGCTGCCAAACAAGGCAATAAGACTGTTACAGAGTATGCCAATCATCTCAAATCCCTATAGATGGAATTAGATCATTACAGGGTTATAAAAGCCAAGTGTTCCGATGATTCAACAATGCTTAAAGAGTATATTGAGCAAGATTGAGTCTATGACTTCTTGGTGGACTTAACTTTGATTTTGATCAAGTAAGAGTCCAGATCCTTGGAAAAGAGAAGATTCCAGGAATTAATGAAGTGGTAGCAATGGTTAGATAGAAGTAAAGAAAGTAGAAGGAGAATAATGCTAGAAAACCCAACCATGGAAAATTCTGCCATGGTAGCTTCCGGATCGGCCATGATGGTTGAACTGAAAAAGGGAGGAATAGCCAATATGGAGAAGAAAGGTGAAGGCGTATGGTGTACCTTCTGTAACAAGCCTCGCCACACTCATGATAGATGTTGGAAGTTGCATGGAAAGCCACCTAGTAAAGATTGGGGATCCCAAAGTCGTGACAAGGAGTGGGAAAAAGAGGGGGACACCACTAGAAAGGGCGGACAAGCACACATAGGTGCTGCAACAAATGAAGAACACAAAGGAGGAATGATTCCACTTAACCAAGATGAAGTAGTGCAGATGAGATCATTTCTCAACAAGTTGGATAAATCACCAGGTAGTTGTTCTCTAGCACATTCAGGTATGTTTGGTAAGTTTCCTTCTTTTGGACTTAATGCCTTAGATAAAAAATATAATCCATATTGGATACTAGATTTTGGGGCTACCGACCACATGACACCTCTACCTAACCATTTCTCTTCTTACACACGTTGCCCTAGCAACAAGAAAATATCTACCGCTGATGGCTCTCTAATGACTGCAGCAGGTCAAGGAGAAGTCCAAATAAGCCCATCCATTACCCTTAAAAATGTCCTTCATATTCCCAAATTATCTGTCAGTTTGATTTCCATAAAAAAACTCATACAAGATCTATCATGTAATGCTATTTTTCATGACAATGTGTGTGTTCTACAGGACAAATACTCGGAGAAGACGATTGGACATGCTAGAGAATGGAATGACTTGTATTACTTGGACCATCCAAATCTGCCACCAGACCTTCAAAATATCAACACTTTCTTCTCTGATTCAATAACTACCAACAGGGAGAAGGTCTTCTTACATCACTGTCGCCTTGGACATCTCTCCTTTAGGGTCATGAAATTGTTATTCCCGTCTCTTTTTACTAAATTAGATGTGGCAAGTCTCAATTGTGAAGTGTGTGAGCTTGCTAAACACAAATGTGTTCCTTTTCCAGTTAGTAATAATATGAGCACTTCTCCCTTCTATTTAATTCATACTGATGTGTGGAGTCCCTCAACTGTTCCAAATGTTTCTGGTGCCCATTGGTTTCTTACCTTTATAGATGATTGTACTCGTGTCACCTGGGTTTTCTTACTAAAACAAAAAACTGAAGTCAGCTATGTGTTTCAATATTTTTTCTCCATGATAAAAAATCAGTTTGGTATTACCATTAAGAGGATATGATCCGATAATGCAAAAGATTACTTTAATCATGAGCTTATTTCCTTTTGTCAAAAAGAAGGTATCATTCATGAGTTATCTTGGGTTAAAACACCTCAACAAAATGGAATTGCTGAGAGCAAAAAATAGGCATCTTTTAGACCAAACTCGGGCTCTTCTCTTTCAACATAAGGTCCCTATAAGGTTTTGGGGGGAAGCTGTTCTCACTACCTGTCATCTAATTAATAGACTACCTTCTACTATTCTAGCTTCCAAAAGTCCTATGGAGGTCCTATCCTTTTTTTATCCTAATGTGTCTACATCCAACCACCTTGTTCTAAGAATATTCGGGTGTGTATCTTTTGTCCATGTCCCCAATGGTGATAGAGGTAAACTTGATCCTAGAGCCTTAAAATGTGTTTTCATAGGATACTCATCAACCCAAAAGGGATATAAATGTTATCACCCACCTTTCCACAAATTCTTTGTGTCTAGAGATGTCACCTTTTTTGAGCACACAAGTTACTTCGACCAAGATCATCTTCAGGGGCAGAATGCCATAAATGAAGATGATATCCTTAGGCTCCCTGACTTAAGTTTAGGACCAGAAGTAGGGACTGAAAGTGTAACAATAGAGAAGGAACCTACTAAATCCACTCAAGATGAGCCTGATGTAAGGTTTGGAAAAAAACTGGTTTATACAAGGAAGACAAAGGCCATTCCAGAATCTGTCCATGCCCAACAATCCAACCCAACATTACTTGAGGTAACTACTCCTAATCCTGTAATATACACTGAATTAACCTCTGATTTTCTAAATACACATGTACAGGAACCTGAATCTAGTTCAACACCTCTTTATGAGGGCCTAGATATTCCAATTGCCATAGAAAAGAGACTAGGAAATGTACCACCAAGCCATTGTACCCTTTAGCAATTACCTATCCTTTAAAAACTTCTCACCCACCCATAAAGCATTCCTCACAAGCCTACAACCACGCCTACCACTTTATCTGAGGCATTGAGTGATAAAAAATGGAAACAAGCCATGGATGCTGAAATGCAAGCATTAGAAAAGAATAGTACTTGGGATTTGGTTACTCTCCCGAATGGAAAAAAACCAGTAGGGTGTAAGTGGGTATACACCATAAAATACAAGGCTGATGGATCCATTAAGAGGTACAAAGCAAGGTTAGTAGCTAAGGGATTCACTCAAACCTATGGAGTGAATTACATGGAAACATTTGCTCCTGTTGCAAAAATGAATACAATTAGGATGATATTATCCCTGGCAGCTAATTATGGTTGGAACTTGCAACAATTTCATGTTAAAATTGCCTTCCTCCATAGAGAAATTGAAGAGGAGATCTACATGGAATTGCCCCCTGGATATGGTGGAAAAACAACTACCAACACTGTTTGCAAGTTAAAAAAGGCATTGTATGGGCTAAAACAATCACCATGAACGTGGTTTGGAAGGTTTACTAAAGTTATGATGGGTCTGGGCTTTAAACAAAGTCAAGGAGACCACACTCTGTTTATTAAACATTCAGTCAAAGGGAGTAACAGTGTTGCTAGTTTATGTGGATGATATTATAGTAATAGGTGATGATGAGGAGGAGCAAAAATTGTTAGGCCAACATCTGGCCAAGAACTTTGAAATTAAGACCTTGGGAAAATTGAAGTATTTTTTTGGGAATTGAAGTGGCCCATTCCAAAAAGGGAATATTCATATCTCAACAAAAATACATCATTGATTTATTGAAAGAAACTAGTAAGACAGCATGCAAGCCTGCAAGTACACTAATTGACCCAAACCTGAAATTGGGAAACGCAGAGGAAGATACTGCAGTTGATAAGGAAATGTATCAAAGGCTAGTTGGTAGATTGATATATTTATCTCATACTAGATCTAATGTTGCATTCGCTGAGATTCACTTACAAGCTGCACTAAGAATTGTGCAATATTTGAAGGGGACCCCAGGCAGAGGAATCTTGTTTGAACGAGATGGGAATGCAAATCTGGAAGCATATATAGATGCAGACTATGCAAGGTCAATTGTGGATAGGAGGTCAACTACGAGATATTGCACTTTCCTTGGAGGGAATCTTGTGACCTGGTGGAGTAAAAAACAAAATGTGGTAGCTAGATCTAGTGCTGAAGTAGAATTCAGGGCAATGACACAAGGGATATGTGAACTACTCTGGCTGAAAATCATCTTGGAAGACTTAAGGATAAAGTCGGATGATCCAATGAGACTTTATTGTGATAACTTCTGCTATTAGCATAGCCCATAATCCAGTGCAACATGATAGAACCAAACATATTGAGGTTGACAGACATTTTATCAAAGAAAAATTAGACAGTGGTTTGATCTGCACTCTATATGTCTCCTCACAAGACAACCGCGCAGATATTTTGACGAAGGAGCTAAATAGCAAATACTTTGAGAGTATTGTTTCCGAGTTGGGAATGGAAAATACCTATTCACTAGCTTGAGGGGGAGTGTTAGAATCTGTTTTATTAGCTATATTATGTATGTCAAAATTTGTGTTTTATTGTTTCCTTATTTAGCATATTATAATTATAGTGAATCCCACAATCATAGGGATTTGGGTGTCTAGGTGTTATTATTATACTTCCTAAAATAGCTTTCTAGCCTTGTATATATGAATTGTAATCTCAGCATGATATGAATAAGAAAGAAATTCTTGTCTACCCTAAATTTTAACAAGACCGATAGAGGATTTCTCTTCACAAGCATAAAGTGTAATACACAAATGAGTCTAAACTAATTAGAAAAGTCATCCAAAGCCTACTTATGCTATGAACCTAAGACTACTAGGCTCATGTAACTAATTAGGTACATCCACCAAGGTATCCAATAATGTCCAAGAAGAGTTTTTAATTACAAAAAGTACAAAAGAATACAAAAATCCCAACAGGTCTAATACAGAGTATGCTATTTCTAATCAACAATGTTGCCTCAAGCCTTCTTGATCCTTCGTTTTCCCATCCATACACTCATCACCATCACAAGTTGGTATTTTGATATTATAGCAAACTTGAAGCTTGTGTTTGAAGAATGAAAATAGGTTAGTTTGATTTAAAACTTTCCTGTTCGAATAAAAGTCTAAAGTAAAGTGTGTTTCAATAATCAAAACTCAATTTCATTAAAAAGTAATTGCTTTTGAAAATTCAAAAGTAGTTTAATAGCCAATAAATAAGTATAAAAAATTTAGAGGCAAATAAAATAGGATACTATATAGTCTTTTATGTTGGTTTACCCTCAAATCGTTAGGGTATGTCAAATCCCTATTCGAGCCTCTACTTATAAGTGTTTAACTATGTTTTATCTTGGTTAGTTCAAAAAAATTTGATTTGATTTAATAAGTATAAAAAAGTTTAACATGAATCTTAAATTTGTTCACCACCGAACACAAATTTAATCCATAGGATTAAGTGTGAAAGTTTATATCCAAGAGTGGAACAAGAACGAGAATGCAAAAATATGAAAGCAAGTGTGAAAGCATGCTTCTAAGAATGGAATAACATGAACACATACATGGTAAGAGAGGATTAATGAGACTTCAACAGAGGAGACAACAAATAAATTCAAAAATTCAAAGGAGGCAAAAAGAAAAGAAGGTGGAGAGGAAGAACATATGATTCAATGGAGGAGGCCACGCCACTTGATCCTATGAACCAAGATAAAACACAATCAAAAGAGAACTCTCTCTTTCTAAAAGGAACTCCAGAAATGCTTTAGAAATCTAACACTCATTCAATATCGTCCAAAGTTGTTTACAAAGAAAATGAGTGAGTGACTATTAAACCTAGATAAAATTTAAATGTTTCTAAAATGAAATGCAAATCTAACCTAGTGGCCTCGAGTAGTTAAACGATATTTGGAAGTCCTAAATTGATAGCATGTTTCCACGCTAGGTTATGCTTTCCTTGCTCCCTTCACATGTGTCTTGCCTTCCTTTTGACTTTGTTTTGACCTTGGATACATATGTTGGACAAAATTAGAAGCTCCCAAATTGGCTTGATGGGCTTCAAGTTCATCCTTGCTTCTTCATATCCTACTATTCTCACCCCCTAGCTTATTTGGGCTTAACAAACCTAATTACAAAATTTACTAATTGCACTTTTTTACAAAGAAGGAAAATGAAAGTAAATTTCTAATTTCTAAAATTTACAATTAAAATACTACTCTATTTTACAAATATTTATTTGCAACTATTTTAGATTCTCCCTTATTCATGCACTCATCATCTACTATTTGTACTCATCTGCACTCAAACAATGCCATTGACTCAACACAACACTACTACACTCTGCTCTTTCTATTACTAAGTGCTTAGTATTATTAGTAGTCCATCTTGTGTCTTATTGCATTTATTCCATTTAATTACCGTTGACTACATAGTCTATCTCTAAACTGAACATACTTCTTCCTTAACCATAAATCACTTCTTCATTATTAGTATCAATTTATTATAACATAATAATAGTCTCTTTTTACCTGTTCTGATATACCAAAATTTCCTTGCAAACTTGCTACCTACTCTTTTTATACCGGTTTTTGCGTTGTGCAATCAACCAATGAAGGTTATTGTTGACTGTCTTAAAAATAGGATAAAATCTCTATTTATATTTGTTAGTAAGTTTGATTGTGTAGTTAATTTGTTTCACAATATAGCTAGTAATTATACTAGTTTTTGTACGATTACTTTGTTATTCAGCTTACTTTTATGTAATTCATTATTGTCATATTTGCTTTAATTTTTACGATTTATTAATTATCAATAATATTTCATATTTTCAACTTGGTATGAGAGCACCATCTTTGGGCCTCTAATTTGCATCCATGGCTTATAGTTCCTCAGCCATCAACACTGATCAAAATCCACTACCTCCAAAATTAGAGTAAAGGATCCCGTGGTGATTCTCATTTTGTTCAAATCACCTCCTTTCAACTTAATGGGTTGAACTAACTCCGATGGTCTGTTTAAATGTATATTTGTGGCATAGGAAAGCTTGGATACCTCATTGGTTGGTAAACTCTTTGGATGAAGTCATCAGTAGCAATTATATGTTCTATTCCTTAGCCAGAGAATTGTGGGATAGTGTAACTGATATTTCAACGATATCGGGAATAGATCTCAAATCTATGAACACACCTTACAAGCTAGAAAATTTTGGAAGGGAGGTGACAATGTGACGAGATTTTCACTCCTTGAAGCAGGTGTGGCAGGACCATGATCTCTTCTACACCTGCATGTAGAAGACAGCTAAGGATGCCAGACACTAACAACAAAGAGTAGAAGGAGGTAGAAAATTCCAGTTTCTTGTTGGTCTCAACAAGGAATTGGATGAAGTTTGCAGTAGAATCATTGGGAGAGCAGTCTTGTCCTCACTAGGTGAGATCTTTGTAAAAGTCAAATGAAAGGAAACTCACAAAAATGTGATGATGGGAAAGACAAAAGTGGATCCTCCTTCTTCCGAGACCAATGCCTTGGCTGGAAAAGCTACTTCTCCTGAGAGTTCAGCAAACCAGAAGAACTACTCAAATTTGTGGTGTGATCACTTCAACAAGTTGTGTCACATTAGAGAAACCTGCTGGAAAATTCATGGGATATCAACACATTTAAAGGGAAGTAAATCAGGTCCTAGTTCCCTAGAGCTGCAACACATGAGGCCATAAAAAAAATGTCTGTGTCAGAAACAAATTGGGAAACTTATAAGGTTGGTAAAATCTAGTTCTTTATCCAGTATTCCTAGTGGTTCTCTAGCTCAAACAAGTAATTTTATTGTCTCTAACTCTCTTAACTACAGCTTAAATATGTGTTTACCATGGATCATTGATTTAGATGCTCATGATCATACCAACTTTCTTCTTTATTTAAAACTTATTCTCCTTGTTCTGGAAATAAAAGGATTAGAATTGTAGATGATAGCTTTTCAACAATTGTAGGAGAAGTGAGTATTAAATTATCTGAACATAATGACTTAAAAATGTGTTGCACTTGCCTAAACAAGTTAGGTGTAAGTGGGTCTTTACGATTAAGTGCAAGGAAGATGGAAGTGTTGAAAGGTACAAAGCTACATTGGTATCAAAGGGAGTTTGATAGACATGGGAGTAATGAGAGGGGGTGGAAAGTATACTATAGGAAGAAATTTAAGAATAAAAGTAGTTAGCTATTACAGGGGTTGAGACTTTTTCGAAGTCTATATGTAAGAAGGAGAATAGTTGTTATGATAGGGCATGCCCTGTGAGAAAGGAAGTCATTTCCTTTGTAAATGAATGTTTGTGTAGTTCTTTGTTGAATAAAATAGATTAAGGGACTATCCCTACGTTTTTCCTATTTCATTTTATCTTGCTTTTGGAGGCGCATATCAAGATCGATCCAACCTACTGGATTCCTTGAAGGGTTATATACATGAAAAGTTTTTTAAGTGCATTGGAAAGGTGGGCCAGTGAACAAGGAAAGGTTGTGGCAGAACTGAAGATAGATTCATCCATTGTTAAAGATATTCTGCCAGACATGATAGAGATTAAATAACTTCTTCGTGAAATCAAGAAAGGAGAGAAATCGTCAGAAGGAGGGGAAAATGCTGTCAACAATGACAAGAAAAGGGAAGAAAGATCGGTGCATGGAAGTAGATTTAATGAAGACGGAGAAGAAATGCTGAGGCCATGGACAAAGGTGGAATTGCCCACTTTTAAAGGAAATGATCCGTTAGGATGGATGAGCTAAAAAATTCTTTATGTATGGATAACCTATATAGTTCTTAAGGATTTCTTGTCATCTTATATTTTATCTCTTTCTATGATAATAAATTCTGCCTTATCAAGAAAGAGAGAGAAGTTTTCATTTCTCTTTTTTCTATCACAATACTGTGACTTAATAATTTTACTTATGGAGATTTCTATGTGCATTTCAGAGAATTTGCAAGTCTAGTTGATCGATCATGGAGAATGGAAATGGGTGGCAACCTTAAACAGGAATTTCTACCATTGTAATCTATGTTCATTGCCTTTTTAATCTCCATGACATGCTGAGGTTTGTACCTATACCATCAAGTGCTTGATATATTTTCTATTGTACCTTGGATGCTTAGACTGGAAATTTTGAAAAGAAAAAATAAAAATATAATTCTATAAATAGGTTTCGTGAGATTTGGTCACTAAAATGGTTGGGCCTCTATGAAAAGTAGTCATGAGTTTAGTTCTTGCTATTCCCATTTTTCAAAATTGAAAAACTAAAAAAATTATTCTATAAAAAGCTTTCTTGAGATTTGGACATTAATATAGTCTCAAGGCCTCTTTGCCAAGTAGTCATGAGTTCAGTTCTTGGTATTCCCATTTTATAAATTAATTAAAATTTCTGCATATATGCCTATGGCACACCTGTTTTGCCCATATTTCAAGCCAAAGGCCAACGAGTGAGGTAATTTAGAGATATAATTGTATAAAAGGCATATAACAATCTTTATGTAAGATAATGATAGGAACATGGGTATCATAGCTCATCATTGGTTTCTTGGAAAGAGTTGCCTACAAAGGATTCTGATTAGTGGAAGTTCCAACTAATAAGGAAATAGAGTTACCAAGTAAAATGTTGTAGAGTAAAAATCCCAAGGCATCTACTCTTTGGGGCAATGCTATCATAAGAACTTGGGTATTATGAGGTGCTCAAGTCACACGTATAAGATACTCAATATGGAGTACTAAGCGTTTTTATTTTTTTTTCCCTTAATAGCTATCTTTTAAGTGTGGGTTCCTCAAGTATTTATTAGATAACTAAAAATTTTAACCTTTAAAAGGTAACTTATGATTGTTGTGCTTTAACCAGTCGCCTGTACATTCATATCATTTTCTCTATTTGTGGGTCAGTTCAATTCTACCCTAGTCAAGAGAGTTTGTATTGACCTCATGCCAAGTCCTGGAAATCTGTTCTAGTGATTGATGATGCATATCTTTGGTTGCGAGTGATTTGTTCATTTTCGTTTGTGCTCTACTCTTCTATGACACGGTTAAAAGTACTGGTATATAGTCAATCTCATATTTATAACAAACTAGTAAAATTAAACCATACATGTCTATTTATTAAGAAGCTGTCTGGAAACACACAGATTATTGGTTGCATGATTACTTCAAGCACGGGCATAACACAATCATTACATCAAATTACCAATACTAGTTTTACAAGCCTCACTTATAGTGCAATTTGTCACCACTTTGGTACAGTTTAATTTAGCTTGCTACAGCTCCAGCACCAAATCTACAAGGCCAAAAATTATGAATGAGTAATAATAAGTAATAATGATCGAATTATACTTCAGTCATGCATGTATTATGATACTTCATGATATATTAATTTGCATTGAAATATAGAAATATGCTGAGGATTAGTTTGAGATTGATGTTATGTTACATCTTATAAAACATGTTAATCAAAATACTTATTGATAGGGTATTTTGGTACAATTTGTAGGATGTGTTTAGGCAGTGGAAAAGAGGAGCAATGCTAGAACCTATTTTTTATCTCAATAAGTATCCAAGCACAAGATTTGTTATGTAGTTTGCTTTCAGTTAAGTAAATAATTATATGATCATAGTAATTGGCAGTAATGCTGAAAATATTAGAGGAAATGCAGAAAAAAATCTTTGGAAGATAATACAATCAGATTGGACACACAGACCTGCCCTCACTGGCTTAAGCAACAATATTGCTTTACAAAATTCTGTTATGCCTCCCCACAATTTCACATCCCCTTCTTATTTGACAGTTTTCTTTACTCTCTGTTACACAATAATACTCAACACTCCCTTGAACACCTCTTGCTCTCTCTTTGTTTGCCTTGTCATTTGTTATTTTGGTAATTTATACTGTGTACTGTGTTGTTGAGATGAGACTTTTTATGAATACTTAAAATGATGCTAATGGAAGATACTTATCAAATTTGTGTGTGTGAGGAATTGCATTCTAGATGTATGTAGTACTTACACTCTGCATCTGTTCTGATCCAGTGCTCATTATTTCCAGTTGAGCTACTGCATATTTGCCCAAGCCGTGGTGGGTTCCAATTGGTCATACGGTGTTGGGAGCACTCTCTTGATTTGGTATCTGGATGAAATCTTTTGCGTTTGTCTGGATTTGAGGGCTTCCCATTATCATATTCATGGAAGAATTCATGAGAAGCATTTTGTATCTCATCTTTGTCTGATTTAATGCAATCTTTTCCGTTTATGGGACCTTCGGGATAGACTTTTCTGTGAAACAGACACAGGACCTGCATATCCAGATGAATGAACCAAATAATATATGATAACATGATAGTATTCACTGTATTTTCAAGACATTCATATTGAAATCGTGGGTTTGTTTTGTTAGCTAAATTTATTCTGACACTTTACTGACCAGGACTGACATTTGGTACATTACTCTTCTTTGAGAAAGTTATATTTAGTTTAATTCCTGACTGGAATACCTTCTGTTAAAATTCTTTTGATATGTTTTACTAATTTCAGATGTTCATATACTGATTTTCTTTAGATTCTCCTTTATGTGTGGTGTTTTACTCTATTCTATATGAAAACAACTTAGCATAAATGTTGTCATCGTATTGATAATGTTTTGCTAATTCTTAAGAAGTGGACTTTAAACTTAGATCAACCTTACAAAACCGGCTTGTAAGGTGAGATTTGCACCCACTTATATACTATGAATTGACCTTATCTCTAGTTGATGTAGGATTTCCAACACACCCTTCACGCCAGACATGTATATCTCAAGCTTGGAACTAAATATTTATGAGTGATTCGACGGTGGCCCGATAGTGGGTGGCACGATAGGCTCATCAAATCTCGCTAAGATAGGCTTTGATACTATCTTAAGAAGTAGACTTTAAGCTTAACTCAACCTTACAAAACCAACTTGTAAGGTGAGATTTGCACCCACTTGTATAATATAAATTGACTTTATCTTTAGTTGATGTGGGATCTCCAACACTAAATCTGAGAACCTGAAGATTTTCATAGTCTGGTCTAATAGTTTGTGTTTGGTTTCATCCTTTTTTACTTTATTCATAGTGTAATGAGCACATTCAAATTTCACTGGCTATATGTTACTAAGATGATAAGGAAATAATCAAAGGTACCAGGTGGTAGAACAACCTAGGGATTTGTTGTTAAATGTGGTTCAGAAGATCTAGTATTAGAGACCAACCTTTCGGAGTTTTTTATTGGTTGAAGCAGAATCAGCATCATCCTTGGAAGTGTTGCAGCTTTTTGAAGAACTATAGACCTTTTTCAATATCTTTCTCATAATGTGCCCGGCAGTGGACTTAGGTGTTTTCTTGACTTGTGTTTCACTTCTTATTCCCATCACTGGACAATCTTGACTTGTTGCCTTTGTCGTATAAAGTAGCTCAGCTAACGATGCTCTCTCTTTACTTACTTCTTTTGTTTCTGTTAGCTCAAATGAGGACCCCAGTAAATATCCTTGCAGTGGACATACAGCTTTGTTTCTGTAATCTTCAGCTTTGGGTCCATCTATTTCCTTTCCGCTAAGTGTGATAGTGCTAACATAGCTGTTTCTTCCTGATGAATCATGGAAACTTTCTTCTCTTTCAGCCTCAAGAAATTTCTCAAGCTCATAACTTATGAGATTGAGTTCATTTTCTGTCACCTCTTCACTTCTCATTGTTATCAATTTCGAAGGCATAGCAAATGTTGGTGTTCCTGGTTCATTGGTAACTCTTTCTGCACCAAGAGTTCCAATTGTTAGAAAACCTTCAAAGAGCTGAGAGCTTATTGCTGGTGTTTCTTCTTGAGACTTATCTTCTCTGGTGTCAACCAATCCAGAATAAGATATTTGATTTTCCAGATTGTGTAACTTTGAGAAAGTGGGCTGATTGAAGCATGGCTTTGTCTGGGAGTATTGATTGTCAAGTGTTGGCTGCACTGTAAGGCAAGTACACGGGTTTCCTGAAATTGGAGTCCAAAAGAAATTACTAAACTTGTGAAATTAACAATTGATGATAGATATACATGCTACATATCTTTGTGAAACATTGATTTCTTGCTACTATTCTCCTTCTACTCTGGAAAGAGGACTACGGAACTTGAGAAAAAAGGGGTAATAATTAGATGAGTTAAATGTGGACATGGGAAGTGGAGAGTGGTACAAGTACAAATTTTTATTTGCAGTAGATTAGTTTTTGCAACCACGTGATAAAGTGGGATGCAGATGTTTCAAGCAAAGTAGTGATCTTGATATGTTTAAAAGGCATATTGTGCAAAACACCGTACGTCTACTTAGGCCAAATCTTTTAACATTTTTGGTAAGATTAATATTCATAACCTAGAGCTCAGAAAAATCAATGTAATATTACATTGTGCTATTGCATTGACTGTCAGTAACCAATCAGTTCCACAATTTAGAAGTGTCTAAGTGTGACTGATAACAGTTTTAGCCTTCACTGAATGCCTTAAAGATTGTTGTTTCTTTTCATTCATTTCCATTAAGAAAAATAGAGGAAAAAATGGATTCTAAGAGATAAGATAATAAGGACAGCTCAATACCTAGTGTGAAATCCTTGAAAGGTTCTATACTATTCTGCCGAAGTTTACGATGCACCCATTGAAATAGCTGCAATAAGGAAAGTCAGGCCTAAAGCTGAAGGAGTGAAGAAATTTTAGTTGTCAATGGGCAGAGTTTAGACTCACCTTCATTTTGATCTCTTTTCCTTTTTGATAACCAAATTTTTCTTAGTTTACTGATTATGCTGGTAGATATAGATATATGTGCAAGGAAAAAGATCTCCACGATTGTCAGGTTAGTTTGTTAAAGTGAAAAGGCAAAAGACCTTTTCTTTGTGATTCATTATGAGTTGGAAGTAGATTTATGCTAGAAGAGTCTAAGTTAGATGTGCGCATAGAGAAAAACAATTAGATAGATACAACTGTGTGGTTGGCTATTCTTTTCAAAACTCTAATCATGAGGGTGTATTGTAAATTTTATGTAGAATAGGTACACCAACAAATTGCTATTTGTCTATATTTGTCTCTGTATGAACTTAATGGAGTTTGATCACTCACGGATGTAAATACATAATGTTTGATGGCAAATACTGTCAATTTTGAATGATGAAGCTATGACACTCTCTCAGAAAAATATACTCTATAATGGTTACAAACGTATCTAATAATATACTATTACCAATTAGGGAAAATATAAATTTGCAGTTATTGGGTTCTTTCAGTGACATGCTATTGTTGGAAACATTGCTGCTGTTTAATTCCAAAGTTCCACTTCTATTAAATGATTAATACTTCCTGTACTTTGTGCAAAATGCAAACCATCTATTTTTAAGTATCAGCTATAGACTGAGAAACTTTTTTTCTGTTTAACTTGAAAAATCTGCAGTCCCAGTGTTTTGAATTTTCTGTCGCTGTTATGGAACCTGTCGAACTTGCTTAGACACTTCTAATGTTATTTAGAATTAAAACGCTAGACTTTATTCTTTGAGGGCTAGGGTGCAAAGTTTCCGGATGAGCTAAAAGCATTAAGAAAATCTCTTTTGATGATATGCCCGTTAATGTGCTTATATCATCATTAAGAACATGTAGATAGGTAGTGCAAGTATCAGCGTAAAGAGGGGGGGCAGGGGTATATGGTCAAGTGGATCAACCTTCAATCATTATCACGTCAAGCCCAAAGTCAACTGTGCTAATAGCTCTTTGACTATGATTGTGTTGATTTTGGATTGTTACTAAAGTTGTTTATGATGCCTTGTGGTAATTCTTGATAAAACTTTTTGCGCCTTTCTAATTCCTCACGTTTCCACAGAAGCACCTTCAAGATTGATTGAAAGTGATCACTGTTTGTATGGTTGTATGGTTTGCCATGTGATTGCTAAGTGATTTTAAGTGATCACTGTTTTGGTCCAACTCCCATTGCTGTTTCAAAACCTGGGAACGAGATCATAGAAGGGATGTTAACCCCTTGCCCAACACTTTGTTTGATGTGACTGGACTCCCTTCATCTTTCTCAATCAAGGAGCACTTCCCGTTTCATGCTCTCCGCGGTTCAATCTTTTAAGATTTTATCTTAGCCATTTTTTTGTAGTTATGTCTTATGAATTGCCTTTATTGTCGTACAGCATGTTACAGAGAGAATTGCTGTTCCTGAAAGTTCAGCATCACGCCTAGAAAGTGACAGTCATATTTTCACAGGGGAAAACTGTAGTAACAGCTCAGGCGTGAACACAAACTGTAGTAACAGCTCAGGCGTGAATACAAACTGTAGTAAATTTCGGCGTAAACACTATGAAGCAATGTTCTTTTTTAAGATATATATGATTTTGCTGCAGTGTTAACTCTTTTCTTTAATAAGGACAGATAATTCTTACGCCCCATTCAAAGTTAAACATGTTTGGCTGTTTCTTCCTGTAGCTTTACAAATTTCTTTATCACCTCTGTTCGTTCTGGAATGGATTTTTCATAGCGTACATTCCCGAATGCACAGGAGGTAGTAGAACAAACTTCTGGGTTGCATGAAGTCAGTGTCAATATGCTTAAGCAACAGTAGTTTCTGCAAAGATGGTAATTTGTAATTGAATTAACTCATGAACGTACTTATATTATACCTGCTTTTTTATCCAAAATTTAGAACACATTTGGTTCAAGATGGACCTTCCTTTCTAGTCAATTTTTGTGGCACTAACCAATAATTTTCTTGAAAATAATACCCTACAGTGCTCCTGCACAATCCAGAAAAGAGATGAATTATTGAGTTAAGTACGATTGGCTTACTGTTGATGGGTCATTCCTAATATATTCTCCTTTGGATTTGTTGATAAAAAGTGTGCAGCGTCAGCATCACACTTGCAGCATCAACTGCATTTGTTTGTCATATGCTTACCTGCTTTGTCAGGAATGTTGTCTCAAACCTTGTTTAACTTTAATGCTTAATCTTTTCCTTCAAGTGTTTTTCATGACCAATATTTCCCATTAACTCTGCATGTGGAACAAGGCGAAAATACTTTACTAACAATGAAGACCTTCCCATTTTAGAAAGAATTTCTTGGCTTCACGACACCAATTCACTATGTTTCAACAGGGGAATATGTCCCAAGTCCTAGCCCAATAATTGCTTAGTCAGATGGGCTTATGAGTGATTCAAACAAATCCCACTAATGAGCTCAACTTTTGTGTTATGGCATCTTCAAATTTAGCAGCACGCTGGCAGACCAACATGAAAGTTGCCATTTGCTAGTAAGGACAGAGCCAAGTCAGCCATTCAAAAAGTGATATCCAAAACAAACACTAAGTCTTCATGGTTATGGGGTCACCTTAGTCAGTGCAGCAGGCAACATGTGTGACCCACGTGACTTGAAAATATATTTGGTGATACATATAATTTAAGCAACATGATCAAACCTAGTATCTTCTTACAATAACTAAATAATTAATGTCTTGTTTCCACTAGAGGTTTTCTTTATCACTTGAGTGTGTTTAGCAGATTAAAAATCCTTTTTTTTTATATATGATTTATATGTTTGTTATAAGATTTGAAAAATTATTTCCCGGTATTATTGATTCTTGTAGAAGTTTTAACTTGCAATTTTATCGTACTTCTCTACATTTTCATCTTATAAAAATAGATGAAGAAGTGACGGAAATATACGAGATTATTATTCAATACCATGTAATTTTTCTTTTAACTTATTTTTTATAAACTATTTTAAATTTAAAAGCTATTAAATGGAATCAAACGTGTTTTCAGGTATAAAAACTCCTAAAAGTTTAGATATCTTGCTTAAAATTTTAATTAAATTTTGTCTATTTTTTTTAATCTAAGAATAATACATTCCTTGGTTCAAATAATGAAAAAGAAACATTTTTTTTAGAAAAAAAAATAGAGGCGGTAAGAATTATTAGAAATAATGGTTGTACTGAGAATGTGTTATCTTGAGTTGTAAAAGGGATAGGAAGAGAGAAAATATAAGATGTAATAGGAGACGAAATGAGAATGAGTGAAAGAAAAAAAAAAAAGAGAAAGAAAATAAAGACAAATTTAAAGAAATAAAATTGTGTCAAATTATTATTGAAACATTACATATACATATTATATTTTCTTTCTTTTTAGGGGATGATCTTCTGTATAAACATTTATGTGCTTTTATTTTATTTTTTAAATATAAATGCGTACCTTTTTGTCAAAATTTGTTAAAACTGCGTTATTAAACAATGTGACATTTTCATAAAATTACATTTTTTATTTTTTATGTAAGGACTCTACTTATTATTCCTTGATACCTAAACTGTAAAGAAAAAACACTACACTGGTATTAAACAATTTAATTCTACATTTTGTTATATTTCTTTTTTGTGCTAAAGTATGTTTGTGGTGTAATATGATTGGAATCGTCTCAAGTTTGATTTCAATGAAAATAATACATTCTTATGAGAAAGAAATATGACTTCAAATGATCTTGTACAGCATTACAATTTGATTATTCTCACTATAATATGCCTTTGTGACCAATAACCTCACTGAGATTAAAACTTATGATATCACGCAAATTATCCGAACGCCCTACTGTGTTCGTAAATTTTTTTATTATTAAACATTATTTAAAAAATTTATCATTCAAAATATCACAGAATAAAATAAATAAGAGTCAAATATAACATTGGCTTTAGACCTAAATAATTCTAGATATAACACAAAGCAAATGGCACATAGCAAAATAAAGTAAATGGCTTACGACCCTAATATGAAGAAGAAGCATGACGTCCCTATGTCTTAAAATTTTTCGTGTTTGACGATCACAAGGAGATATAAGTAAGATGCAACTATATAAGAGCTAACTATAAATAAAAGTAGACGATCATATTATATGTCTTGTTGAATGGTACTATATGAAATTGTGTGTTTTTTTAGATCGACATTTCGAATTCTTTAAGTAAATTATAAGTAGGGTATATTTACATTGTTTTATAAATACTCAAGGTAAAAGCAAAAAGTCTTTACGTGTTCATTTGAGTAAAAATTCCAAAATTTTATTGAGTAGAAATTCTAAACCTCTCTTACGTAAGAGATGGAAGCTATAATCGTGGTCACTAGCATTGTTCGAGGGCAAATCTCTAAAGACACAACCTTGTTGGCAGAACATCAATATGGGTTGAAGGAGTTTCATGAAAAAGAATTAAAGACTGACATTAAACTAGAAAAGTGGGATATTTAAGGTTTCTTTCTTGCACCACAAACAATCTACCTAGAGTTGACAATAAATTTTTAGAAAAATGTCAAGGTATTACCATATTATTCTATTTCATCTAGGGTATTGGGTAGAAAATATTAACATCTCTAAAACAATAAAGTATGAGAGAGTCCCTAACTATTACTACCCCAACTTGGAAGCTATTTATGTTGATACAAGAGTAATAAAACAAAAGTGTGATAAAGTTAAAGGAGCTAGATAGAGTTTCCATAAGATGTGGAAAGCCATTAAATATGAACAAGGGTCACAATTAGATACTCAAAGTTTGGTTGGAACTTTGAAAATTAGAGCATTTTCCTTACTAGTGACTAAGTGTTTAATAGTTGAAGGCAACTTGAAAAAAAAAAGGATTTGATGAAAAAGTAAAAGTAGATTCACAAGTTGTATCAAATAGTAGATTTGTGCCTAATCAATCTACCACCCATCAGAAAGTTAAGAAAGGTAATTTTCAAAGGAAAGGAAATTATGAATGAATCCAATTCAAAGAGTTGTGCCAAATGCCAAAGACTACATTCATAGGAATGTAGATTGGTAGCACTTCTTGCCATCATTTAGGGATGGTCAATAAACTCGTCTCAACGAGTATTATCTAAACCTATCTTAATTTTATCGGGGAATTCTTAGGGATATAGGTATGGATAATACTCAATTTTTTCAATTGTGTATAAGGATAGGGATAGATATATACATATTTGTCTCGTCCCAGTACGCTTATCTGTTTTTATACCAGTTTCCATTTTAAATAATTAAAAGTTTACAATTTATTAGATAACTTAACAAACTTATCTTCATAGTTCTATCTTGTCCTTAGTTTCATTTTATTTAGAAACCCTTTATTTTTTTTCTTTTGCCACACAATTTTTCATTATCTCTCTCAACTATTTTTTGACTTGTTTAATATTCACAAAGTTCACTCAAATTCCTAAATTAATTTTCCTTTTATCACATCCTTGATTACATATTTTTTTTCTTTATGCAGTTTCGTTCAGATGATGTATTGCATTTGAGAAAACACAGACCTCAATTTCATTAAATAAAATAATTTTTAGGACAAACATTTAATTATTTCTAGTGCTTTTTAAATTTTTTATTTATTATTTATTTTTTCACATGAGAATATCTTAATTTCAAATATTCAAACGTGTAAATCCTTGAAATATATGTCCTTTTGACATTAAATAATTGACAATATCATATTTTTTTTGTTGTATTTTTTGTGTAAAGAAATTATATAATTAATATTTGAAACAGTAAAGGGGCAAGGGAAGGGCAAGGGTGTTGACGAACCTATTACCCGATGAGGATGGAATGTGATAAAAATTTCATACGCATTGAGTATGGGGATGACGATATGATAATCAAAGTTGCACCTGTCTGCACCCCCCGTTGTCATCCCTATAATATCGTTCTCAACAGTTAGGCCACGACATGAGGGATTACCCTACTTTACCCAAAAGAGAGGTACATGCACCAAATGCTCTAACTAGATGTCGAGTTTTCACCCTAAGTGGAGAACTAGCAAAAAGAACAAAATAATTTTGTTCAAGGTAAGGGTGTTCTAAATGGAAAACTAGATGATATCATATATGATCACTCATTCTTTCATTTTTGGCTGGGTCAAAATATTAGAATTAAATGTTAGTTCTTTATCTATTCCTTTAGCGGCAAGTGCACCAGTCATAAATGTAGGTAAGTGCACCAGTCGAAAATGTAGCAAATAATAAATATACCATTCTCTCCTAAAGGACTTGTGCAATACATCATAATAAATATAATTATAACAAAATTAGATTACAAATAATTTCCAAGTTTTTACTTTTATGCAAGAAAATAAAATTAAAACATTGAAAATATATTTTTATATTTTTAATGAGCACTTAGAATGTGGAATGAGAATGGAAAGGAGATGGAATACAATTTCTAGGATTAAAAAACCTCACTCTCATGTACGAAAATAATTATCTTCTTTTCAAACAAATGTCAATGTCAACCCACAAAATTACTCAAACTTGATTTCTAAGTAGATGAGCCTAAGATTATTTATTAATTATCAATTCTTTGATCAATTATATAGATGAATCTTGCATTCACACAAGGATCTTAATAACAACAAATGAATCACAGCTCTATTCCTAGACACCAGCTTTCATTCAGTAATTTATTTTAGATCTAAAATCAAGAGATATTTACCAATACTCTCAAGAATCAACAATTAAGTTATGGATTCGCACGACAGATATAAATAAGTCCAATATTGATTACATGAGAATTCAAATGGTTAAATCTAACCCCAATAAAATCAGAAGAATGAACAATGGAGGAAGTTGGATATACAAAGAAGGAAAAAAGAAGAAAACCCTCCAAATCCTAGTTGTTATCTCAAGGTTACATATTTTTTTTTTCTGAGGCACAAGGTGGACATTTTGGAAGTCTCCCCCTAATGGAAGTGTCAAACCCTAATGCAGAGAATCCTTTAATTAGAATTCAAATTTCAATGCTCGCACCCAAGCCACATGAACTATGTCATGCACCATTTTGGATTCTATTGTTGGTCCAAATTCTAAAGCCCATCCTGAACCGGACCATGTTACCTACACCGGACACATGTCTAGTTCCTTAATATAGGGTTAATTGCTCAATTTTATCTTTTTATCTTCTTTTTTATATGCTCTAATCTTGTTCTTATTGACCCAATTGCCTCCTGTTCATATATTTAATAAATGAATGAAATTTAGAGTAAAATCTGATTAAAAATTTAAGAAATCAATTATTTATAATAAAAAGTAAATTTAAATAAAAACATGAAATTTAACATGTTTCAAGCTTAAAAAAAATGATTTTGTTATGAAAAAAAAAATATCATATAATTTAAATCTATGAGTATTACTAACGAATTTAGTATACATGATTTTTAACTATACAAAATCATCCTTTTATAGTAAATCTCATTTGTCTACCTTTTATGTAAATTAGATATTATTTAAAATGTGAATTGACTCATAATAAATTGTTGTGAGAAAGTTATGTATTTGTGACGTCATTTACCTATATATATATATATTTAAAATACATGTATTATAAAATGAATAAGTTTAGTCTAAATTCGATAGAAAATATATCTTCTTTTCATTGAATTACAGCTAAATGCATCTTTATTTCATCATCCAATTTGAATTAAAATATACTATATACATATTAAAGATGTTATAGAAGATTTCATCTTAATAACATATATTAAAAGAATTATATAACCCTACTTTTGTATACTTTTACTATTCTAGTAATAGTCTATAATTAGTAAAGATAGTTCATCAATTAAATTTCTATAAATTCAATATAATTATTTAATTTAAATAATTCATTGTTTTACAATATCGTTTATTACATAACTTTTCCATTTCAAAATGCATCTAATCTCTTTCCTGCAACTGTGTAATCAGATTCGGTAAATACAGTTTATTTTGGAATTTCATTGTTGAAGGATAGTGTTATTGAAATATTAACCTTGTATATTTATTGCAACGTTTAAGAATTTACATTTTAAACGGATGATATCAATTAACCAGGTAATGTCTTCTTCCTATTACTTATTATATAATTATCTATATAGATGTTGTATTTTCAAGGTTAATGCCTAAAAGAAATAAATCTGATAACTATTTGATGCGTATGTATATATCTATAGAAATGCGTGTCCAGCTTCATTTTATGGAATACATATATTCGAGTTATTATATTACCCATATTATCCTTTTACATCTCTGAATTATATTTTACATTTTGTTCTAGTAATGATTATTCAATATTCTACATCATATTAAACATTTTCTTCTTCTAGGTCACATTAGATTTCTAAAACTTATTTTGCTTCACATCTTAGGTGAAAATGGATTAATTGACTGATTATTATAGAATATTGGGGACAAGAAGAAAATAAAGATTACAGGTTTATTAAGCATCAAAGGAATTTCTTAATTATGTACAAAGGTCAGAATAGAATGAACATGTTCTCTAAACTCTATGGAATTCGCCATTTCACTCAAAATCCAATAGTTATCCGGAAAATAGACAAATCTCAACCATAAAAGAATGAACATTATTAGCGACATCCATCTATATTTTTAAATATAAGTTCATAAATGGTTATGTTAATAAACGGTATACTAAACGATCAGAAATAGCTATGTTAAAATAATAATAAATGGTATACTAAACTATCATATGAGTATGAGATGTAATGAATTATAATTATTAAAAAAAATCATAATAATAATTAAAATTATGATATTTTTAAATTAATAAAATAATTGAAGCTTTTATAAATTAATAAAATAATTAAAATTATGATATTTTTATTTAAAATTTCTTTTTTCGATACTAAGTTAAAAAGTTAAGATCTGATTGTCGAAACAATAAACTTGATCGTAGTATCTTGTCCTGAAATACTATCTTTCGATACTGTCTTGAAATATGCACAAATTATTTTAAAATTAATTAAAAAATAATAAAAAAAATTGAGATCAATTCATCAATCTTATATTACTTTTACTTAATATTGATGCACTCAAAATAAGCAAAAGTGAACACAAATTTTTCAATCTACTGCCTCTAAGTCTCCAAATAAAGACAAGCATTAATGCAAAGTATAGAATGATAAAACAAATTTGAAATTGAAAAATGGTGTAATGACAATCAAAAACTCAAATTGAAACAATATTATGAAAGAACCAATGAGTTAGATAAAGGAACGAGATAAGTGAAGAAGTGAGATAAAGGAAGGAGATAAATGGAACAGGAAATATCATATTAAGGAAGGAGATAAGTGCAAGACTAAGAGAATGAAAGGACATATAAAAACAATGATGTCAATATGATGAAATAGTAGAAAGAGATAGAAAATTAAAAAGTTTTAATACCTAGAATTTCTTGACTATTCAATTTCTTTTTAAAAAAATATTATTAATTAAATAATATTTATAATATAAATTTAAAGTCATTAAAGAATATTTATAGTACCAATTTAAACTTAAAGTTAGTTAAGATAGTTTAAATTTTTAATAAAAAATTATTTTTTAATGTAATTTTAAAACTAAATATTTCTTTTATTTTATAATAATGTATTAGTATTAAAATAAATATAATATGCATGTATATCTTCATTTCTTTACCTTCCAAAGTAGAGTTTCTTTCTTTCTTTCACAATTTTCGTACTGAGTTTTTTTCTTCTATAAATCTTATATCTCATAACCTTTATTTATAGGGTCATGGTAATCATTACTTAAGTTTTAAATTAATAGTTTATACTTAATTCGTTTAGTTTCATATGATATAAATATATATATATATATATATATATATATATATATATATATTCTAGAATAAAAATATTTAACTCAATTAATTTAAATATGCAGGGATACTCTTCCATTGTCATAGTGGCTTAAATAATTTTGTTTGGCTCTTCAATTATTTTTGTCGAGAGTGTTGAGAGGTATCTAGATGAGATCCTGTGTCGGGATGTTATACCGAGATCAAGAGGCTTATAACTGAGAAGCCAAGAGGTAGTTAGCTGAGATCCTATGCTGAGATGCTATACCGATGTTGAGAGGTCGAGAGCCAAGAGGCCAAGAGGTAGCTAGCTAAGATCCTACATCGAGATGGTATATTGAGGCCGAACGATTGAGACAATTAAGAGGCCAAGAGGTAGCTAGCCAATATCTTGTGTCGAGATGTTATACTAAGGTCGAGAGGCCGAGGGTAGAGAGCCAAGAGGCCAAGAGGTAGCTAGCCAAGATCTAGTGTCAAGATGCTATATTGAGACCGAGAGGCCGAGAGCTGAGACACTGAGAGGTACTAGCTGAGATCTTATGGCGAAATGCTTTATGTATTTAACCAAAATGTTCTAGATCATCGGGGAATTTCAAGATATGATTACATGAAATCCTGTCGAGGTAATTCAAAAATCCAACTAAGATATGTTAATAGGTCGAAATAACACTGAGACGTTTTGCAGGAGTATTCTTCAAAATTTCCAGGGTGTTAGAATTTTTTTGAGTTTTCTACATATTTATATTTTTACTTTAAAGTGATAAAATTTGTGATTGAAATAATAATATTATATTTACAAATTTTAGAATGTTATGTTTCACCTCTCTTTACAATAAATTTCATCCTTCAAATTTTTCTATTCAAATAAATGAGGATAACTTTTTCTATTTTTCTCTTCTAATTCCCATGCAACATCTCCCATAGCTTCATTCCAAATAACTTTTACCAATGAAATTTGTTTTCCCATCAACAACTTGATCCTCTTGTCTATAATCTTTACAAAATTTAGAGTTTGATGTAGGTGTCCCCAAAACTTAGAAGTAAACCTAGGATCCTTATTAGATATAATACTTGATGGAAATCCATTTAACCTCATAATTTCTCTTATATAAAATTTTGTCAACTTTTTCAAAGAATACCTAATATTAATGGATAAGAAGTGAGCATATTTTGTTAATCTATTCACGATAACCCATATGGAATCAATTTTTGTAATGATTCGAGGTAAGCCAACTAAAAATTCATCACTATACTATCCCATTTTAAGTCAAGTATATATAAGGGTTGTAACATTCCTGATGACTTTTGGTGTTTTATCTTAGTCTTTTGACAAACTATATATGATGCCACACATTGGGTTATCTCCTTCATTTTCGGCCACCAAAAAAATTTCTTAAGATCTTGGTACATTTTTGTTATACCTGAATGTATACTCAATTTGCTTTTGTGTGCTTATCCTAAAATAATCTTCTTAATCCTCACATTATTAGGCACACAAATCGTATTATCGAAACTCATAATCCCTTCCCTATTCATACTAAAATTTCACCCATTATTTTGTTCTATCAACTTTTTCTTTTGAAGGAATTCATCACTTGCTTGGGCCTCGTGGACTTGTCTTTTTAAGTCACTAGTAACCTGAATTAAGTTCAATTTTATCCCATCATGATTCAGTGTGATCAACAAATTCATATCCATAAATTTCTATAGCAAACTCAATTCTTGAATCATTAATGAGACATGTAAGGATTTTCTGTTTAAAACATCTGCCACTACATTTGCTTTTCTTAGGTGGTAATGTAATTCAAAATCATAATCTTTCAAAAATTTCATCCGTCTTTTTTTGTCTCATATTTAACTCTTTCTGATCCAACAAGTATTTGAGACTATTGTCTCATACCACTCTTCTATCTTGCATAAAAACACATCCTAACCTCATTTTGGAAGCATCACAAAATATTACAAAGTGTCATTAGGATCGGGTAATGCACAGAGGAAGTGGTCAATCATTTCTTGAGTTTTTGAAAACTATTTTTAGATTTTTTTTGTCCACTCAAAAGTTTGAACTTTCTTGGTAAGTTTGGTTAAAGGCATAGCTATTGTAGAAAATCGTTAAATTAATCTTCTATAATATCCCGCCAAACCTAAAAAACTATGAATTTTAGTCATTGTCTTTGGTGGTTCTCATCGTAAAACTACTTCTACTTTGGTTGGGTCCGCTGATACTCCTTCTTTGGAAATCACATCTCCCAAAAATTTCACCTTCTCTAACCAGAATTCACACTTAGCCAATTTAACATATAATTGTTTGTCTTTCAAAATTTGAAGAACAGTTCTAATATTTTCCTCATGTTATTCAAAGGTATTAGAATAAATGAGAATGTCATCAATAAAAAAAACTACAAAATGATCTAAAAATGGATGAAAATTTTTATTCATATAATCCATGAATACTATAGGAGAATTGGTTACACCAAAAGGTATTACTTGATATTCATAATGACCATACCTGGTTCGAAATGTTATTTTCAGTATATCTTCTACCTTTACTCTAATATGATGATATCCTTATATCAAATCTTAGAAAACATTGAGGCTCGTGTTACTTGGTCAATCAAATCATCTATTCTAGGAAGAGGGTATTTATTCTTTATTGTACATATGTTTAATTAACGGTAATCACACACAACCTAAAACTTCCATCTTTCTTTTTAACTAACAAAATAGGGGCTTTGCTAGATGAGTCATTTTGAAGTAACTTTTCAATTGTTTCTTCAATTCTGTTATTTTAGAGGGTGACATCCTAATGGGGCTATAAAAATTTCCCTAGATTAAGGCATCAAATCTATTGAAATTTTAATTTCTCTATTGGGTGGCAAATTAAGAATGTAATTAGGAGAGTCCTCAGGGAAATTTTGAACAACTACTTTATTTTCAAATCAACTACCTCCTTTTATTCCACATAAGATAATAACAAATATTCTTGAATTTCCCTTTTTAAATTCTTGTTTATTGGATTGGTAGACGATTTCAAAAGGTCCTCAGAGTTAGAAAATATTATTGATTCTTCTTCACAATTCAGAAGGACTTAATTGACAAATAGTCAGTTCATACCTAAGATTACATTTAATTGTAACAAAGCTAGACAAATTAAACTTAAAATTAATTTCTTATTTTCAATGAAGAGAGAATAATTTAAACAAACTTTATTAGTAATTATTGACTCACTCGTGGGAGTTGAAACAACCAAACTAGTATCTAGAGAGGAGATTCACAATTCCAGATGTTTAACACAATTGTTAGAAATGAATGAATGAGTTGCACCTTAATTATACAGTACATTTAAAGTTTTACCTTTAATGAAACACGTACCTTGAATCAGATAATGATTCTTAGTGGTCTCAACTCTGTTCAAGGTTTAGACTTTCCTAGTTGTCATAATGCCTGCCGAGAGTTGAGAGACGGAAGGTAGCTAACTGAGATCCTATGCTTAGATGCTTGATGTATTTAATTAAAATGTTCTTTATCTTCAAGGAATTTCAAGATATGATTATACCAAATCCTACTTATATAATTCATTATCCAACCAAGTTATATTAATAGCTTGGAATAATACCAAGACATTTTGCAAGAGATTCTTCAAAATTTTCAGCGTGTCAGAAATTTTTTTAAAGTTTTCTACATATTTATATTTATGCTTTAAAGTGAAAGAATTTGTGATAGAAATAATAATATTATATTTACAAATTTTAGAATGTTATAGAATTTCCTACAAAATCTCTTCCATCTCCATAATTATATCCATCATTGGTATGTAGTTCTTGTAGGTAATCCAAAATATCAAAGAGGGAGAACAAGTTTTCCTTTTAACACTTTCCTCAACCATAGATATGCAAAGAGAAATAGAAACTATCCATGTTGTTAAAGATTTTCAAGATGTGTTTCAAAAAGGAAGTAACTACTTTATCTCTACAAAGAGATTTTGAGTTTTAAATAGATTTGATTTCGGGCAACAAATCCTTTTCTATTTCACGCTATATGAGTGTACCCTTTAAAACTCAAAGAGTTAAAGAAGTAGTTATAAGAGTTATAAGATAAATAATTTTTTAGGCCTAGTGTTTCACCTCGAGGAGCACCTGTTCTCCTAGTGAAAAAGAAAGATGGTAGTACGAGGTATGTATAAACTACAGGCCATTAAACAAGGTAATGATTAAGATGTTCTCCTAGTGAAAAAGAAAGATGGTAGTACGAGGTATGTATAAACTACAGGCCATTAAACAAGGTAATGATTAAGATGAAATACCCACTCCCTAGGATAGAAGACTTATTAGATCAATTAAAGGGAGCTTCTATTTTCTATACCATAGATCAGGATATCATCAAATTAGGACATAGTCTGTAAACATTTTGGAAGTTGCCTTTATGAGCATTATCGGTATTTAGTTATGCTTTTTGGTGTGACTGATTGATGGAAGCATCCTTGGAGCAATGAAATAGGAACCAAACTTAAAATTTTACCAAGTTTCTCAAGTAAAACTTGGAACTAGGTTCCTTTTTCAAGGAATGTTCCTTGAGAAGATCCCTTAGGAGAATACTCGCATCTTAGAGACTTTAAAAGAACATGAAGAATACATAATAAAAACTCAATTCAAGTTCAATTTCAAACTAATTTGTACAAGAGGCAAGAGGCTTTATTTATAGGAGTTAGAGCTCTCTTGCATATCATGATCTTGGGGATGTGGGACTAAATTACATAATGGAAGCAATATAAGCAATCTTCATCCATATAGCTTCTACATGTCTCACATCACCGAAAACAAGGTAAATTCATGTGTTTATAAGTGTCTTTCCTCCCTTGCCTAGTGGATGGTCGTGTGGTTCGTTTGTGGGTTGATTTGTGGCCATGTGTTTACCTCCTTTGAAGGATTTTTGACTTTCCAATCTATCCTTAATGTGCTCCAATTGGAGGCCCATTATGTGCTCTTGAAAAGAGTTTTAGGCCGAGTTCAAGAAAGGGGTAGGGGTGAATTGAACTTTTAAACTTTTTTCTTTTTTTTTGCAAAATACTACTTAAAAAATGAATGAAAGATGAATTTTCTTAATTAAAACAATTTATTGCGGTTTCAGTAGTTACACAACAGAAAAACAATCAATTGAAAAGTGAAAACAATCAATTGAAAGTTCAGTCAGTACAACTCAATAGAAAATCAATCAATTCAATTAACCAAACAATCAATTAAATTTTCTGTAAAAAATTTAACTAGATAATGCAATCAATTTAATTTGTAAAACGTAGAATTAAATTTCTCAAACTCTAGCTGGAAAAATTCAATCAATTAATTTCTAGAAGAACTAGTTAAATGTTTCAACGAGAGAACAATACAAAAAAATAATTGATTAAATTTTAGAGTTAACAAATTGATTTTATCTAAATTATACACTTGTGCAGAAGGATCATGAAATGATAAGTTTGTGCATTTAACATCCATTTATGCAAATTAGATCTGTCACATTACAAAAACATAGCACGATATAGTTTAAACCAGACAGTGAAGTGAGTGCAGTACAAAAAAAAATAGTGAGTTAATTTTAAAAAATAATTGATTGATTATTCGTCCAGAGACAAAAGTTATGCAAAAATTGAAACACGGTTAAAGATCAAGGAAAGAGAGAGCAAGAACAAAAGATTTCATACTAGTTCTCTCTTCCTAAAGAGCTACATCCAGTCTTCTTTCCAACAAGCAAATAAATTCACTAAAGACCAAAAATGTACAATTAATACATTTAAGAAACAATCTTGCACCCTGAAAGATCACACAAGCCACAATGCAACACCCTGCTATACTCTTACAAATGTAAGCCCTATACAAATGTAGACTCAAGACACCTTACCCTCAATAAAATTGAGTACAAAACAATATTGCAACCACACCAATACAGATAAGATGAAAATTAAGGGTTTCAATGGACTTCCCTGATTGGAAAACATGCAACGCAGTCACAATCCAAGGGATTAGCCCCAAGATTCACTTTCTTGGTTTCTCGTGATAAAAAAAACTCAATTAGTTCTCAAAGATTGTTGTCACTTTTCATTTCAGAATGTTCTCAATCTCCATCTTACTCAAAAAAATATGCTTTCATATTATATTTTAATTATATTTAAAGCAGTTTTAAAAAACAGTTACAATTTAATGAAAATCAATTTAAATCGATTGATTTTGCTAACATGATTTTCAACTTATTGATTTTGAAAAACAATTCTTTAAAAAAATTAGTGATCCATTTTTACTAAAACCCATTAGTTAACATAATTTTAGTTTTATGTTTCAAAACTTTTAAGAACCATTAGAACTTATTACAATGACTTGTGATGCATGCACACAGACACACACCCACACACACACACTTTAAGTCATCTTCAAGTCTTCCTTGCACCTGGCTTAACTTGACTTCATTAAATACCAAAATGAAATATTTTCAACAACTCTTACTTCTGACACAAGAAAAATTACTAATCCTATACAAAATTTTCTACTCCTATTTACACACAAGGTTACTCCTACACACTTTTACAAGTTTATGCAATTTATTTACTAAACTAAGATGAATGAATAAAATCATATTGTTTATAGTCTTAAATGTAACGTCTTCCACATTGAGGCTACATCTTCTTCTTTCTTCTTAGCCAAAGTTGTTGTGGTTGGGTGTTCCTTCATCATTAATGCTCTTGCTATATTCATGTATCACATGAACAAAATTTTTTGGGCATTCTTAGATAAATTTGTGATCATGTTTATTGATGATATCCTAATCTACTCATGAACCTTATAAGAATATGAGAAGCATCTTAGCATCTTTTTACAAATCCTGAGATAAAACAAAATTTTGCAAAACTTGAGAAATGTGAGTTTTGGTTAAGGAAAGTGAAATTCTTGGGACATGTTATATCCCAGTAAGGGATATTTGTAGACCCAGATAAGGTGAGTGTTATGTTGGAAGGGGAGAGGCTTAAAATCATCACTCAGATTAGGAGTTTACTAGGTTTAACTGAATATTATAAAAAAATTATTAAGGGGTTTTCTCAATTAGCTTTACCCTTGACTAGACTCACTAAGAAATGCCAACCTTTTGTCTGGGATGAATGATAGAGTTGATTTATATGATATTTTGGGATTAATTCTTATGAAAAAACCAAGTCTTCCAAGCTATAAAACTACTTAATTCTCATTTTTATTTGGTTTTTGTTAGTAATTGATTATGAAAGTTAGAGAAAATATTTGATTGCTAATTCATGGTATTTTGATTGAATTTGAGTAGAAAAGCATTGGATTAGAAGAAGAAGGATTGAAGCCTTGAAGGAGTGAGAGAAAGGAGCAAAATGTGGCAGACGAAGCTAAGCCCGATACAGCAAACCTGAGTCTACCTTGAGAGAAGGCGCAAGCTAAGACGTAAAAATATGCTCAATGCAGATGACTTGGGCCTGATGCAGGTTGGGCTTTAAAGCTTGGACTTGTAATAGAATCCAAAGGCATCCGACCCATCTAACCTGAGCAGGATGCGTACGTCAAAATTTAGATTCTATTTAATAGTTGCTTGCATTAGGGTTTGGTATCTTTGGCCAGAGACAAAAAGTCACTCTTGGAGGCAGCTTGGGGTTTCTAGGTTTAATCAACCCTCTTCCATTGTTCTTATTGATAGTTTGGTCTTTTCATGACTATGATGAGCAAAATCCATTATTGTTGAGATTAGATGTAATCAGGTGGAACTTGATAGTACATGTTTAATTCATTTGAGTTGATGTGTGATGCTTCTGATTTTGCTATTGGAGTTGTTTTGTCACAAAGTGTGGGTAAGTTTCCACATGTCATAACTTATGCCTCTAAACATTGGACACAAGTTAGGTAAATTACAAAACCACTGAAAAAGAGTTATTGGCCATTGTTTTCGCTCTAGATAGATTTAGATCTTATGTGATTGGCTCTTAAATAACAGTGTTCACTGACCATGTTGCATTGAAATATTTGCGTAAGAAAGAAAATGCAAAACTAAGGTTGATTAGATGGATGTTATTGTTGTAAGAATTGATTTAGAAATTAAGTGGTTTAGTTAATCAAGAAACTGATAATTTAAGTAGGATAGAAGGAACATATGCTACTATGCCAATTGATGATAAATTTCCTAACGATTTTCTGTATTATGTGACTGTTGTGAATGATAGACCTTGGTATGTTGATTTAGTCAATTATTTAACCTCTATCATGTTTCCTCCACAAGCATCTAAAACACAAATCTATAAATTGAAATTTGATGTTAAATATTATATTTGGGATGATTACCTGTGGAAAATGTGTAGTGACCAAATCATAAGAATATGTGTGCATGATAGTGACATTAGGAATATTCTATTTTGTTGTCATAACACTGTTGTAGGGGGACATGCTAGACCTCAAAGGACTATAAAGAGAGTGTTGGATAGTGGATTTTCTTGGCCAACAGTTTTGAAGGATGCCTATAATTTTGTGAAGGAGTGTGAATAATGTCAAAAGGCAAGGGGAGTTATTACAAGAAGGAATGAAATGCCTCAACAACCAATAATTTTTTGTGAAGTGTTTTATGTGTGGGGCATAGATTTCATGGGACCTTTTCCCAACTCTGTTGGATTGTTTCAGATTTTATCAAGACACATATCTTTTCCAAGTTTGGAGTGTCTATGGTTGTTATCAGTGATCAAGGCAGTCATTTTTGCAACAAAGTACTTGCAACTCTCTTTCAAAAATATAGAGTTAAACACAGAATTTCTACTTCATACCATCCATGGATAAATGGACAAGTGGAGGTGTTCAATAGAGAGGTGAAGAATCTGCTATGGAAATTGGTTCAACCAAATAAATAGAAAAAACTAGAGTTAGCTTGTGGATGAAGCTATATGGGCACAAAGAATTGCTTACATAACACCCTTGGGCATGTCATCATTCAGGGTGCTTTTTGGGAAATCATGCCATCTTCCAGTAGAGATAGAACATAAATCCTTTGGGGTTGTGAAGAAGTGTAATTTGGACCTGGAGAAAGCTGGAAGTCAAGGAAGTTGTAGTTACAAGAGTTGGAAGAAATTCTATTAAAAGCCTATGTGAATTCTAAAATATACAAGGAAAAAGTAAAAAATTATCATGATTTAAAAATATTAAGAAAGGAATTTTTTGTAAGATAAAAAGTGCTTTGTTTAATTCTAGATTGAAATTAATTGCTGGGAAACTTAGATCTAGGTGGGATGGACCTTTTATTATTACTATATATTTCCTAATGGTGCAATTGAAATCAAAGAACCAGATTTCAATAGAATATGTACAATTAATGGTCATCAATTTAAAATATTTCAAGATAATAACATTCCACAACATGAGAAAGAGCTAGTTTTGATGGAGCCCACATCACTTGAGGATGAAGATCTTTCTAATAAGCATACAAATAACATCTGAAACAAATTCCTTTCATTTAGTACTTAGCTTTATTATTTACCTTCTCTAACATTGAGTATAATGTTTGTCTTAAGTGTGGGGTGAGGATTGTTCTATTTTAGTTTAATTTTGTTTGTGTTTTTTTCTCTCTATCATAGGATATTTTTAGTTTTGTTTAGTTTTAAGTATATTACTTCTATTTTGTTTTTTTTTTTTTTTTTTTTTTTGTTTTTTTTTTTTTTTTTTTTTTTTTTTTTTACTATGTATTGTTGTAGTTATTAGTATTTAGATTTTTCATATTTGTTTGCTATTTTTTGTAGATTAGTTTTCAAAATTTATAAGTTATGGATATATTACTAACTTTATTTTAGTTACTAAACTTTTCCTGTTTTAAGTGGCTAATTTGGATCATTTTTCTTCTATACAATTTGTTGATTTCAGTTTCTAATTTCATTAACACATTTTGCTGAATTTTAGTTTATTTTAGTGTTAGCTTTGAAGTTTCAATGTAGACAATGATTTTCTTCTATTGTTTGAATGATTTTTTTGTTTTCACTATTTTTCAACTAATAGATTTTGTTTTGAAGTAATTGTTAGTTTTTCATGAAAAATTTGATTTTTGGGACAACTTTGATAGCAATAACCTGGTGAGATTTGAGTTGTTTTCATTGAACCCTTCTTTGACCCTTATTGGCCTTTTCTTGATGATTTTTAGCTCATTACAAGCCTTGAAAACTAAAAAACCCTTGATAACCCTCATTTGGAATTTTGAAGAGTTATGGAATTGTCTTGGGAAATGGTTTAGAAGATAAGTGTGGAGGTGTTGTTGTAAGTTCACTGAGAAATTTTGAAAGAAAAATGTTGAAATGAAAGACTAGTTTGGAGAAGTAGTTTGAAAAATAAGAAAATTTTGAGAAAAAAATATCAACAAAAACGAAAAAAGCAAATAAAAATTTTGGTTTGAAATGGAAAAGAAAAAAAAATGAGAAAAATAAACAGTGTAAGTGAAAAAAAGAGAGAGAATTCAATTTTGAGCTAAATTGAGATAACCTTCTACTTAATCTTTGAAAACCAATTCCCCATAATTCTTTAATTTTTTTCAGGTTTTATGGTCTACATCCTTTCTATTTGTACACCCTCACTACAAAAAAGAAAGCTAAATTACCGACGAAACCTTATCGACTGAATTTTATTCGTCAGTAAATATATCATTACCGATAATTTTTATCGACGGATATCATCTGTCGCTAATTACATATATTAATTTTTATAATAAAATTAATATTTGTCTTAAAAAATTCGTTAGTAAATTTACATACAACTAATTTACAGACAAATTTTGTTTCTCTCAAAAATTCGTCGGTAAATACGATAAATTTTGGGTGTTTTCGATGGATTTGTTTTGTTGGTAATTTTAGTTTTTTTTGTAGTGCCTAACATTGGCCGCATTACAAGCTTTAGAAGAAGTCCTTTTGATCTTGAGTATATATGGAATGAGCAGTGGAATTTAAAGGCTTTTCAAGGCAATGGTTATGATTGTGAAGTGTTGAGCTAAAACACTATACTTAAACACTTGAGAGAATAAGAGAAATACCTATTCTGAGGAGACTGTTAAGGTTGCTCCAAGATTAAGTTTGATTGAAATTCTTGCAAAATTTGATGTGTGAAATAGATGGTTGAGGGTTGAGAGATTTGAGATTAGATTGATAGAAATTTTGTTTTACTCACTGTTTTTAGTATGCTGAATTTTCTGCAGGTTTATTTTTAAATTATTTTTGTTTAATTTTATTTTCTTGTTTTTGTTTGGAAGTGCAAAAGGTCTACGTGTGGGGGGTATGATAGTATATGTTTAATTCACATTTTATTAGACTAATTGCATTCTATAAGCATCCCTTTTACTCTTATTTTAGCTTTAAATAAGAATTTGTGTTTTAGATAACTTAGGTATTTTAGTAAAAATTAGGTTAATTTTTCTATTTTAAATAGATTATTTTTCTAATCCATCTTTTATTAACTTTTGCAGCTCTAGCATTGAATTTGGAAAGTTGAAAAGAAAAGAAAAAATAAAGAAGCTAAATGAAAGGAAAATGATGGACATTTGGAGTATTACTTGGAATTCAAAGGGGCAATTTTGAAAAGGAATGATGAAATGAAACCGTGCACGAAAACAGTTAGTTGAATGAGTTGAAATATAATTGGTTTAGTTTAGTTACCTAGCTCCTTTTAAGAACCCACAGAGGTACCTCGAAAAACAAAAAAATCACATTTCATTGCAGTTTTGGAGTTATCACTTTAACACTTTATTATTCATCGGTGACTTTTGTTTTTACTTTACTTGGAGAGAGAAAAATGAAATAAGGGTTCTTGAGTTTTCCATAAGGTAATTTTTTTTTCTTCTCATAGTATCGTTCCTTTTATGATACACCTTTTCTATTGTTTCTTCTGCCATGATTTCTTCATCTATGTGCTTGATCGTTTTCATTCACTTTTATGTTTTGTTTTTTTTTTAAATTTAGTTTCAAATTTGTTTTGGGTTTCTAAATACTTTGTTCCTTTTTATTTCATTGCTCTGCGGTTATTGAATGGTTATGTAGTTAGAAAGAGTAGTTTAAGGTACTGTAAAGTTAGAATTAATAGATGAATTTTAGTTTTTGAAGATTTGACGATTTCATGAGTTTCGGAATTTGTTTTCTTGTTCTTGTTTCTTTTTATGTTGAGAGTTTTATTGTCTTTCATTTTTGAGTTTTCACTATATTGCTTGTTCTTTTCTCTTTTCTATGTCATATTCTTTTCCTTTAATTTGCTTTCTCTCTTTGATTTTAATCTATTTTGCGTTCTTATATTACAATTCTTGTTTCTTATCTCTTTTCTCTCAAATTGTCGTTCTGGATTCTAATCATGGTTAGGTTCTTAGGTAATCCATTTTCAAGTATGTCTCTATGTTGATGTCTCTTCCTGTTTCAGTCTATTTTTTTTTGTTCAATATTTCATTCAATTTTTTTCTTTATGTTGTTCTTTGCTAAATTTCAATTTCATTTTGGTTTTGATCATTGATTCAATGCTACCCATGAATCTGCTTTCATTGTCATAGATAGTATAATATGAATTAGGATTAGTTCTTTCTTTTTATTTTTTTTTCATATCTAGTTTTTAATTATTTTATACTTTGTTGTTTTTAGTATATTACACAATCACATTCATAATTGTTATTAGCAAGAAATAAAATTCAATTAATAGAAATAATGTGTTTTGAGTTTCTTTGGATATTGATCTAGATTATACCTATACTATAGAAGACGAACTTAGAAATGTTTGAAAATCGGAGGCGACTAAACGGTTTATTAGAACTCTCATGTAATCGGTTTGGTTTTAATAAATATGTCTTTAGATAGATATTTTTCTTTCAATATATCAATATTTTAATTATGTGGTTATTGCCTGTTGTGTTGATTTGTGACTTGATCATTGATTCTTAAGGTATTGGGAAATATCTTTTGTAATCAGGAACTGAATTAAAATACCAAATGAAAGATTGTGTCTAGGAATAAAGCAAGATTTGTTTGTTATCTTAAGACCCTTGTGGATATTGCAAGACTCATTTATATAATTAATCAAGGAATTGACGATTAATAGACAATCTTAGGCTCATTTTGCTTTGGAATTGGGGTTTGAATATTTTTGTGGGTTGATATTGATAATTGATTGAAAAGAAGACAATTACTTTCATACATGAGAGTGAGGTTCAGAGAAATCCAACCTTGTCAATTTCATTCTATTCATCTTTTACGTTTTTTTTCTGCATTATAATTTTTGATGCAAAAATCCTAAAAATATTTACTTGTTTTAATTTTATTTTTGTGCATAACATTTCAATCATAGGTTTTTTCTTGAGTCTAAATTTATTATAATTGTTAAAACTTTTTTGTGTATTGTACAAGTCCCTTGGGATATAACAATACTTACTTGCTACATTATGACTGGTGCACTTGTTATCATAGCAAAAAAAAAATGCTAACAATGAGAGATGTGAATGAAGTTTCCAGGAGCTGAAGGAAAGGTTTACCACCACACCAGTGCTGATTGTTTCTGATTCTCAAACAAAATTTGAAGTATGTTGTGATGGTTCAAAGAAGAGAGGTAAGATGTGTTTTAATGTAAGATAAGAGGGTAGTAGCATATGCCTCTAGATAGTTGAAACCTCCTACTTTATGTAATACCCTAGAAAATAGCTCCAGAATAAAACTAACTTAGAATTTAGTTTTAGTTTTAGAGATAAATAAGATAACACCTGAATATTTTTTTAACAGAAAAGTTGTTAAAGTAAATAAAAAAAATAGTTATTTAGCTTTTATTTTTATAATAACAACTACCAACTATCTCTAAGAAGACATTCTATTTTATTTTTATAAAATCCACAACTCTCACTCTAAAAAGTTGTTCTTTTCCTTTTCTTTGCCTTCTCTCTAAAATTTCACATTCATTCCTTATCAAACTGATGATTAGAGGTCACCCCTAGATTTCTCGCGTTGAGTAGAGCAAGAGTGTTCGATCAGATTCTTGAAAAGAGTTATGTTGCCCATGATTTTAGGATTTTTTAGTATCTCTATTCTATAAAGGTAAGGAAAGCTAATTGCATGTTTTTATATATATTGTAATTGCTTGTTTTGTGGATTTGGGTAAAGGAAGCTAGTTAGACTATTTTTAATAGATATTGTAATTATTTGTTTATTAAATATGAATTGGATGAATTTGAATTAAATTAAGTGAATGTTTATGTATGGTATGATGTAGTATCAATGTTTATGAGTGATATGGAATGGTGATCGAGACATAGTATCTTCAGGAAAGGAGATATCCATGTTGAGATTATTAGAATGTGCATTGTTTAGGAATTCGATCTATCTAAGGACACATCTTGACTCTACTAGTATATTGGATTCATATAGATGAAGATTACCAGTTAGTGAAGAGTCGAAAGAGGTTCATGTGGCCATGTTTGAGTTTTGAAATATGAGCTAATCAGAATAGGACATATGGATTAACCTTGTGCATATGAGAACTGTATTTGAGGTTTGAAATAGGAACTGATTAGAGCAGACTATATCCGAGGTTTGAAATATGAGCTGATCGGAACAGATGGATAATATATGATAGGTGCAAACCTTTGAGTTTAACTCAATGCACGAGTCTTCCAGAAGTAGAGAGTCCAGAGTCCTTGTATATGAGTCAGTATATGGTGTGATAATGACAATGTAATGTGTAAGATAAATTATAAAAGTTTGATTTGTTGTAGTTTGGTTGAGATAGAATTTAATTTGTAAAAATATATTTTTTAAAACTCTCTAGCTCACCCTTCTTTTGTATGATGTTTGTTTTATTTTTTTAATATGCAATAATTGTGTATTACACGTGAGTAGAGGATTTGGCAGGTGGTGTGACTTTTTAGTAAGCTAATGGAGAAATTTAATTTAATTTAATTCAATTTTTTATTCGTATAGAGATATTTTTATTAAATCTTATGTGGAGAAGTATATTTTGAAATATATGATGAATGTATAGATATTTATATTTAGGTTTATTGTATAATTTATATGCAATAAAGTTCCTATTATAAGAAAAATATGGGATGTTACACCTTACCCATAATCTTGAATTAACAACCCTAGTGTTTGCTCTTAAAATTTGAAGATGTTATTTATACGGTGTTCACTTTGTGGTGTTAAGTAACCACAAGAGTCTCGAATGATTATGATTTCTAACTAAAATACCATCTAGGAAAAGCCAATGTTGTGGTTGATTCATTAAATAGAAAATCCCTTCACATCTCCTCTATGTTAGTTCAAGAGTCTTTGTTGTTAAAAGCGTTTAGAAATCTAAACCTCAAAGCTTACTTGGAAGGTCCTAAATTATGTTTGCACAAAGTAGTAACTTAACCTTGAGAGATCAAATTAGGGAAAAATAAAAAGTTGATGTAGATTTTCAAAGTTATAAAGAAAAATGGAATTTGAATAAAAAAAATATTGAACATTAACCTTTAAGGGAAGATTGTGTTCCTTAGAAGAGAGACTTTAGAAGAAACATGTAGGAATAGTTTAGTTATACATCCTAGTGAAACTAAATTATTTCAAGAAAATGTTTTGATGACCAAATATGAAAAAACAAAAAGGATGGCTAAGGTTATAGGAAAATGCCTTGTGTGCCAATAAGTTAAAATAGAACAACAAAAACCATGTGAGCTATTACAACTCCTTAAAGTCCTTGAATGGAAGTGGAATTTTATTAATAAGCTTCCACACACCCAAATTGATTTTGATGTTATTTGGGTGATAGTTTGTAGACTCACAAAATCTGCATACTTTCTCCCTAATAAGATTACCTACTCTTTGAAGAAATTGGTTAACTCTATATTAGGGTGATTGTTTCTTTATGGGATGACAATTAACATAGTATTAGATGGAAATCCTAGGTTCACTTATAAATTTCGAGTACATTTCAAGAGGCTTTAAGAGATAAATGATAAGTGTCAAATTTACTTCTTATTTATTTGATTTAGGGACTTAATTTGCATAAATTGAATTACTCTTTTGCAAAATATAATTGTTACTAACTTAGAAATTTAAAATTTTTGCAATTAGAAAAGTTACTTGAAATTCTTGACCTACGCTAAAATGATTTCTCTGTAGCAGAAGAAGTAAGAAATAGATGATCATATTTGAATTAATGCAAGAAGTTTTTGTTGATCGTAGGAAATTGGTGCTTAGTGGAATTAAGACAGTGAGCACCCCAAAATTTCACTTTAAAGTGTTGAGCAGAGATAAATGTCGTTGAGTGGACAGATTCTAAAAACAGGTGCATTTCGAGCTTAAAATCTACCAAAGTAGATAACTTCTTTCCTTTTTTAGCATAAAGCATAAAGCTTGACACAAGTTGTTGACGTTGTAGAGCTGACATTAAGCAAGTTGTTTGTGTGGACAAACTTTAAATATGTTGTTTAAGAGATCTTGATGTTGATAGTTCAAAGTGAAATCCTATTAAGAAAAACGAAGAGATGGACAATCCTTACACATCAAACAATAAACATTTATAAGTCTTCGACGTATATTATGAAATACTGAAAACTTATCATCTATCAAATGAAATATACTTATTATTTGTAAGAAAAAAAAAGACTTATCAAACAAAATGTACAAATAAATCTATTCAAACATACGAAACTATTAACTTATAATTATTCAATCAAACAAGTCATATTCAACGATGACATTTAATACTTATAAAAGAACATATTTTTCACTTTATTGTATAAGCATATAATCAAAACTAAGTGAAAACTCCTCTTAAACTTTAATTTGACAAATACAATAAAAGTAATTTTAATATTATTCATGAAAAAATTTATTAGTATATGTTAGAATACTCTTGTAGCTTTTTACGTACATCTAAACAAGAAGACATTATATGCACAAAAAAAATCTTTATTTACAACTTTAAATGAGGAGCTTGACTAAAAAGTTGAGAATATTCTAAAAATAATAATGATAATCAAATTTAATTTTGTACAATCATTCATAGGTTTTTGTATTTTTAATTAAATAATATAAATTAATGTTTGTATTTTCATTACCATTATATTTATTAGTTGAAAACATTAATTATTAATATTTATAATTTGATATTTTAATTTTTAAATAATTAAAATTTATTTAATTAATAATTTTCAGAAAGTAAATAAAATAAAATTCTGGAATCAACAAAAAATTATTTAGGTTATCAAAGTGAAATATATAATTAGAGTAAAAACTAACTGAAATCTACTACGTGAAATTCTCTTCCTCTCTTTATATAATAGACCTATCAAAAAGTAGAACAAGATTAAGATAAGATCTTATCCTATTTTAAAATCTATTTATATTTATTTACTTTATTTATAAAAATAACCTTAATTTTTGAATTTTTTCTACCTTATATTTCTTTTATTTTATAATTAATATATATATATATATATATATATATATATATATATATATATATATATATATATTGGATATCTTTTATTAAATATTATATTATTGAATATCTTTTAATTAAATAATTTTATTTTTTAAACTGTATTGTTAGATTAAAAATTTCATTATTATATATATATATATATATATCTATAAAAATTTATGCTAAATATTTCATTTATATATATATATATATATATATATATATATATTAAAATAGACTCATATTTTATATTAAATTATAAATTATTTGATATTTTATTATTATTATTTGATTTAATCAAATATAACATGGATAATAGCAATTATATGTGATCATAAATATTTATAAAAAAATGAAGAATTTTTTTTTCTTTTCACTCTTTAACTTTAAATAGTTTTAAAAGCATAAAACAAGCTTGAAGATTAATTTCCAAAATAGCAAAATAAAGAATAAAAAAAATAGTTAAAAAATATTTTCACAGCCTGATTTTTTTATATTAGCTATTTATAGTTTTGTTTTTACCAATCCTTCACGCTCACCCAATCTGAAATTGGAAGAACTATATACATTGCAAGAAGAACCCTCTAAATCGCCGATTACAAACCTAATTCTCAATCTCTCCAAGTTCACTCACAGGCCTTTCTGTCTCGCGTCTTCGGAGGTATAGTCTCTAATTCGCTTTCTCTCTTTGCTTTGATCCTTTGCTAACTTTTGGAATCGTATTTCTTTTCAATCATTGTTTAAACCTAGGTTTTGAGGGATCAAAACTAGAGTCTAACTTGTACTCTTTCGAATGCTGTTTATTCCGAACTAGGTCAAGTTGTAAGGTTCCCGTTTATTGGAATTTAGGGTTAAATGATTTCTTAGTTATATGATTTTTTTCCTTATTATACCCCTTTTTCATATAGCTTTTACCGGTGATGATGGATCTGTAATTTGTGATCGAGGTATTTGTGTTTCAAACACTGTTTCTTTTTCTAGTTTTTAAGCAAAGCGAGAACAACCCTGCTACTATACTGATAATTTTGATTGCTGTCGCAATTCGCCCTCGAAGGGTATTCAAAATAATGTCGGGCAAAGTGGCTATTCTGTTTTTTGTTTTTTTTTTAATGTTTTAAAGTAGTTTTTCCTTTTATCTTTTCCTTTTCCTTTTGCTTAGATGTTTATATTTTAAGCTTACAATAGAATTAGGATTTATCGTTGTATATTGTATATTCTTATCAAAGACCTATGAAAGGGGGGCATTTCTAATAAAATTTTGATAACCTTCTTCAGTTTCTGTGTTTCAATTCCTTTGTTTTCCTTGGACCAACGAGTTATTGATATGTAGCATTTGTCCATCACGTAGATTGGTATCAAATTAAATCTTTTAGACACTTCTCTTGAATTAGAGAAACTTTCATGTGATGTTATTTGCACTATCAAATTGGATTCTACTCATAAACAGAATCTTGTGTGTTACTATGTTCCTTTTTGGATAGAGTATTGATATGTGGTATTATACATATTGCAATAAAAACCAATTTTCTTGGATGTTCAATTTGTTAAGTGCATTGGATATATCTTTCTTCTTTTCATGACAAGATCTCTAAACTACGTTTGAATTACCTTTGAAATTGGTTTCTAAATTACCTTTGAATTGCCTTTGAAATTGGTTTCTAATCATGTTTCAGTGAGTTGATATGTACAACGGAATAGGACTACAGACCCCAAGAGGGTCAGGTACAAATGGATACATTCAGAGTAACAAGTTCTTTGTGAAGCCCAAGATTTCAAAGGTTGCGGACAATACGAAGGGGTTCGAGGCAGATCAGGGCACTGCTGGGCTTTCGAGGAAGCCCAACAAAGAGATCCTTGAACATGATCGCAAGCGTCAGATCCAGCTTAAGCTTGTCATCCTTGAAGACAAGCTCATTGATCAGGGCTACACTGATGCTGAGATTGCTGAGAAACTTGAAGAAGCTCGCCAAAATTTGGAAGATGCTGCTGCCACCAATGAAACTGATGGACTTGTGCCTGTATCTGCATCCGATAAGAAGTAATTGATCTTGAATTCTGATGTTTGTGTTAGAATTGTGATTCTTGTGAAATAATGTGTCTATTAATGTGTTGTTATGATTGTCATTGATTTTGAATTTTAACATCTCTGTTAGGGTTGTGATTAGTATTTGTGATTCCGGTATCAGCATCAGAGAAGAAGTAATTGACTTTTGATGGAATTTTAGGGTTGTGATTCTTGTGAAATAATTGTTTCAATCAAACTTTTTATTGATAAGCTCTTTTACAATTTTATGCATTGTTGTGTTTCTTATGTACTGTTTGTGTCTGTCATCTTAGTTACCTTAACTTTTTAGAGCAGAAAGCTTAATGTGAGAACAAAAATAAACTTTATGTGGAGAATCACTTGATCTTTTATGGTTGGACTCTTTTACAATTTTATGTATGTTTGTGTCTGTCATCTTAGTTATCCTTCACTTTTTAGAGCAGAAAGCTTAATGTGAGAACAAAAAGAAATGTTATGTGGAGAATCACTTGATCTTTTATGGTTGGACTCTATAAATTAAATAGAACCCGGTCTCATCTTTTGACTTTGGTCCAAAAGTTATCTGTTGGACCCTTTTATTCATGGGCTTTCTAATGTTTTTTAATCAAAATATAAATAAAAAATCTATATTCATTAAAGTTCATGGTTTTAGATTGAAAAAAATGTGCGTTTAGACACTCCACTAATGTGTTGGGGTGTGTGTCACGTGACAAGACAAATTACAATATCAATGGATGAGAGCGCATGGGCGGGAGTTTGGACATGAAACCACTTGGGTTAGGTCATACTTGACAAGGCAAACAACCCTAAAGTTGCTGGAAAAAATGTGATTCTGACAACGGTGGCAGTCAGTTTGTGGTGATAGAACAGTAGTTACCAGTAATTGACTCAGTGACTGAAGGGAGGACACTAGAGTGGGATTGTACCCGATCTAATACCAAGTTGAAGATTTTAGATTAAAAAGTAGTGTGTTCATACACTCCATTGAGTGTGTGTGTCTATATATATATATATATGAACAACTCCATTGAGTGTAATTAACAATGCAATTGTGAGAAATCATAAATAAGGGCTACTACCTATGACATACTAGGTATAACAAAAACATATTTATGAAGGCACAATAAAAGGTAATCATTATTTAATGAAGTTATATTTTCAAATTTAACCGAGATGAAATAAATTAGTTATTTTGAAAGTAAATTTGTAAGTAAATGCTGCAATATTAATATATAGTTTCTTTCTTTTAAATAGCTCTTAGAATTATGTTTTATTATTGGTGATGAATCTTACTATTTGAGATAGGATTTGTGATTTAGAAAATGAGCCTTCTGATGAACACTATTGTATCATGAATCAATTACCATGCTTGCATGTTGGATTATTGGGATGTAAGATTGTTTTAATTATTTTAGTGGTTGCTTGTTGATTGGTGTTTCAGAGACATAAATGCATTGCAGTTAGATATAATAAAAAAAATCTTTGGACTTTGTCAGGGTTTCAGATACGCAGACTCATCAAGTTGCTGCTAGGAAGGAAAAGCAGATGGAATCATTAAAAGCTGCTCTTGGCATTGTATCTGAAGTCAACGAAATAAATGCAGATGGGACTGACGGTCTTGGGAATGATGGGAAAAATGGTTCTAACATGGACGGGAAGCATAATTCAAAGCCTGAACATGCCTTTTTGGACAGAGATTTCAGTAGGAAGAAACAAATGATTGAAGATCAAAATGATGAAAATGTTAAGAAGAGCCTTAGAGATACAAGGCATCACAAGAAGATTGGAACTCGTGAGAAAAAGTACAAGGATGATTCTTCTGATTCAGACACCTCTTCTTCAAATGAGAAGAGAGGTACAAAGAAGCGTGGTAAAAAGTATACAAGCAGCAGTGATGAATCTGACTCTGATAGTGATTCTAAGAGGAAGGTTAAGTCCAAAAAGAGGAAGGTTCCTAAGCACCGCAAGAAGGGTAGGGTGGAGGACAGTGATTCTTCTGATGACTCTGATGACAGTAATATTGCAAGAAAAAGTTACAAGAGACAAGAGTCTCGTAATAGGCACACTTCAGAGGATGATTCCGATGATCATGATGATGTCCCCAAGCATAAGACTAAGGAAGGGATGAAACATTCAAAAATGAGCAAACGTCATGATTCTGAGGTGGAATCTGATGTTGACAGTGAGGAAAATAAATATGGTAGACTTGAGAAGCAGAGGACAAGAAGGTATAATTCTGATGATGAGGATTCTGATAGAGACGGTGTTAAGCATGCTTTGGGTCATGACAGATATGTTAGAAGGGGATCGTACACGTCATCTAAGAATAGCAGTGACACTGATTCAGACAGAAATTTTAGTGATCAAAGATTTGAAAAACAGGATAGTTCTGCTGTAGCAAAGAAAGGTAAAGGATATGACATGGAAGAAAATAAATCCAGAGATAGTGGTGCAGGAAAAGGAAAGCACAGTGCTAACGTTGATGCATTGGACTCTCTAAAAAGGTCATATGCGAAAGATTTTACTGAGGGAACTAATAGTAGAACTCAAGAAATGATGCAAGGTAACAGGAAAATTCATACAGAAAGAGATAGGGAGTCCTTCCCAATTCCCAAGGATGATGGAGATGATAGAAAAACTGAGTCTGAATCTAAATCATTTAGTAGGCTGGCACGGCGTGATGATGATGCCTCTGAGCAGAGAGGCAAAAATTATTATAACAAGGATGTTGAATCACAGATTGTTGGTCGGTCTGCTCGCCATGGTGAGGATCACTTAGCAAGGAGGCATAGAAGAGACGATGATAATCAAACAGGAAGAAATTACACAAGGGATGAGGATGAACATACAGAAAGGAAATCCAGAAGGGATGAGGATGATCATGCAGGAAGAAAGCTCAGAAGGGATGATGATTATCATGCAGGAAGAAAGTCCAGAAGGTATGATGATGATTATGGAGAAAGGAAGCTCTCAAGAGATGATGAAGGTGGTGTTCATTTGGAAGCAAAACACAATAGAATTGAGGATAGTCGTGTAGAACGAAAGAACTTAAGGGAGGATGATGACAGAGAGAGAAAGCACTCAAAGGATGAAGATGGTCGTGGAGAAAGAAAGCACAGAAGGGATGATGACGGTGATGGTCGTGCAGAAAGAAAGCACAGAAGGGATGATGATGGTGATGGTCGTGCAGAAAGAAAGCACAGAAGGGATGATGATGATGATGGTCGCGGAGAAAGAAAGCTCAGAAGGGAGGATGATGATGATGGTCGTGGAGAAAGAAAGCACAGAAGGGAGGATGATGATGATTATGGTCGTGGAGAAAGAAAGCAGCACCGAAGGGATGATGATGGCAGAGGAGAAAGAAGGCACAGAAGGGAGGAGGAGGAGCGCAGAAGGGACGAGAGGGAAAACCGAGGAGATTATTCCAAAAGAGCCAAATACTAAGTTTTACCTTCCAGTTGAGGAATGAAAGACTTCTGAACTTATGATGTAGGCATTGAGAATACTTATTTGCTGCTTTAATCTTTGGATTGCATGTGTTAGTTTTGCTTTTTGAATGATGTAACTTATGTTTGAAATATTTTTCATGCGAGCTTGTTTCAAATTATGTGTTCTGTTGTGACTGATAGTTTTTTAAAATTAAAATACAGAATTTACTTTGTGTTGAAATTATATTTCAGACGCTTAGATTAAATGTTAGGCTTCGCTAGTATGATTGGTAGTTCTGGAATAGCAGAAAAATAAAATGGTGTATGTACGATTGTTTCATGGGGAATAATTATGATATCTATTATATACAAAGATAAACAAACCTATTTTAATATTTAGGCTCAAATACTTAATTACCATTTTAGTAGCTCATTCGTTGTGACCGAAATTTTTAAGTTGTTTAAAATGAGAAGACATTCTTTATGTTGTTATCTGTAGTAAAAACGATGATCTCTACTCGCAAAAGTATATTCAACTTGACCATTTAATCAATAAGTCTCTATATCTAATACAGGTGATTAAGCTTAACATATTATAGTTTTCAAGATTATATGCTTCAGAATGGATATGACGAGACTATAACTTAAAATGTTATTCTCCATTTTGTCTAGAATTTCATAGCGATACATGATTTTTTAGTTGACAACAAAAAAGTTGATACGCTATTTCCACCTGGCATGTAATGTCTAGTTTGTCATATTTCTTAACGATTTTTCTTTTTCACTTTTTTTCTTCTCAATTTTGTTTTAAATGACCAAGTTAAAATATTAATAATTGTGGATAAGATTTAAAAAAAAATTGCTAGATGAAAATTCGAATGAAAGTATCATAATATAAGTAGAAGAAAAGTTAAGAGACTTAATATAATTAAAAAACTAAAATCTTAATCATAATACTTGAATTAAGAAATACAGGTGTCTTACTAAATTTTGAAAGCTTTTGTCATTTGATAGTTATATACTTGTATTCATTATTGTTGTATCTTTGCATATCAGTGGTATTACAATAGCAATAATTCTTTAGATAGATAGAATGTATTGTGACAATGTTAAATAAAAGGAATAGAGAAAGAGACATGCACTAGAAGTGTATTGTTTACATGGATACAGATATCAATCAGTATTTTCTGAAATCTATTATCTCTCTTTTTTTCCTTTAACATCAACTTTTCTCCTCTCTTTCTGTTATTTTTATTCAAAAATTGTGTACATGCAACTTCTCCATACTTAGAATCCTGATTTAAGAGAGTATGATTGCTTTTTAACCCATTTATCGTAATCTTGTAGTATCTGCTGAAGTAGCAGTGGCAATAGGTTGTCCACCAAAGCTTGCATCATTCTGTTGCATAGTAAAAAAAAATGAATCATCTTAAACAAAATGACGAGTTACTAATTTTGTCTTCAAAGTGCTATGCTTGAAAAGACACGCAGAAAAAAAGAAAAATGCTTGATATACTTGCTCACTTCTTATTTGAGGACTTATTCAAAAAGTTCTTACAAAATGAAACTTATGAAAACTTATTCATAAGTATTAATATTAAAGCATATTAAAATAAATTAAACTAGGTTATAAATCATTTAAATATAAACCATTTAAATAAGTTTAGATCTAAAAAAATGATTTAATCCAAAGCATAAACAAATTAAATTCACATACATACAACGTTGAAAAGAAGAGATATTCACCAAAATGTTCAGGAGATTTAAATTCTTGTCTCTTTAAACCTCATTCTTTAGTTTCTCATTCAAATCCAAATTACAAAAATAGGTTTCTGCTACAAGGCTACCGGTTTGTAGCCCAAAGAAACAACCAATATCTACTGTAAGTTGAGTGCAGAACATGACACCAATCACCTTACATAAACTGAGTTTTATTTATCATTTATGTTACAACAGAACCTATAGCAAAAATAAAACTTTTGTGCACATCCAAAAAAATCACTAGGAATTCAATCTCAAAATTTACATTATCTAATATTATAAATTTGTAAAGTCAAAATTGAAATTAGAAATTGTTTAACATTAGATAGGCTATTTAGGTGAAAATTTTACGTGATGATAGACCATTATGGTTTGACAACGGGCAAAGGTTACATCATAGAAAAAAGTAAGGAGGAGGAGAAACTAAGCCATCAATCAAAAAAACAGTGTCTGGTGATTTTTCCTTAAATTTAGTCAACAAGAAACTCAATAGATAACTGCAATATAACGTCCTACCGCTCATATTAACTATATATTCCAGTGTCCCAGAACCTTTCAATTTCCAATAAGTTGCTTTTGAACATGTTCCTCATTCACATGAAGTACACAGACCTTAAGGAAAGACAAATATTAAAAAGAGTTTTAGCATGACAGTTATATCCAGCAATAGTTGGTAATTTAAATTGCGAATCACATGCAAAAGACAACTTGACCATGCAGAGTACACAATCTAAAAGGACAAAATTAAAACTATATACCAAGTAACTCACATATTTCCGGGACCCTCAACAGCAGAAGTAGGCATCATGACAAATGGTTGTGTGTAGATCTGCAGACAGAGATCTTTACTTGAATGATGAGAAGCAAACGCAAACATCAGTTATATTATATCAAACGGAATTGAAGTTAATATAGTAATGGCTACTAATTTTGATGAAAACCAGTGATCTTTTTAGTATATGAATAAGCAAGGATTATGTTGGAGTTAGTAGGACTCCCAAATTACATAGAAATGAACAGTTGAACAATATATAACTGAGAAGGAATCTCTAAACTTATTCGTAAGTTTTTAACAAGAAATAAACCAGAAATTTCACTTTGAAGACAAAATTCAACAGAATACCTGGACTTTCTTTCTTATAAGGCTACAATATAATTTGCATGAAGTAAAGCAATTCATGATTTCATAGTCCTCGAAAACAAATTTAATTATCATAGCATACAGGATTACCACTCTTCTAGTATATGCAATATTTATATATTTTATGAGGATAAGACAAACCTCAAGGGTGAGATTCAACTTAACATCAACTTCTAAATATGATCCGGCACCAGCACCACCCCATTTCATATGGTTTACCATGAATGCTGCAAAACATAGAAGTTATTAACAAATTACCAGGACAGTTGTTGAAAAAACAAAAGTCTCATGAAACATGTATTTCAGATAAACTTGAATTCAGCAGAAAATTGTGATGAAAGACTAGCTCCTACAAAGATAATAATATCAAAGGTTCTAAGTAAATCCCCCCTGACATCTGGAGAAATTCCATAATTTTCTGTCCGAGCACCCATGATAAGTCGTTTCCAGCATTTTCAGCACCAGGTGGTGGAGAATATTACCCTCAATATATGGGCTATGCAATATGGAGAACGAAACAGCTATACTATGCGGAAGACAGATAAATTTCTTTGCACAAGGTTTTGATAGAAAATAAACATTTTTTATATTTCAATTTCACAAAGGGAGGATTTATAAAACTAGGTACAACTAGGCACACAGAGTACATTATAAATACCTGAAAAGTGGCGGTTTTGCTCTTTCACAACTTCTGAACCCTCAAACTGTGAATAATAAAGTATGAAACAATTAAAATGGGATGAGTAACGAAAGGAATGTTACAAAGACTCATGTTCAATCAAACTAAGGTTTATATACATCTATTCTTTCTCAGGGCATTGATTAATGTTGGAAAAATGGGATGATAGTATAAATAAAATTGAGAGAAAGTAATCAATTTTATTGATAAAAATTGTTACAAAAACTCTCGATAACCTCACACTATCCTTCTAGACAACTCATCTCTCACTACTCTCTTTTGTTTTGTTTGTAAGGTTTTAAAGGTTCGTATGGTGTTTTTATTACCACAAAGACATGTGTATGTACTAATTAATAAATAATTCAAACCACACATAAATATAGCTATCTTCCTAACTTTGATTGCATGAAATAAACTCTTCCATTGATTTCATTTTAGATGTAGTGGAACCATACAACAATTCTCTCCCTCCCACTACATCTAGAAGTCACTATCTAACATTCATTTCAACAATGTCTTTGCATAACTCTAGCTTTTCTGTAGTGAGCACCTTCGTAAGCATATCCGTTGCATTCTCCGTGTGAATCTTCAGCAAACTTAACTTTGTTGATCCATCATCCCACAAATCCAATAATAGCAAGCATACAATAATATTTCTTTTCTTTCGGCCTCTATTGTGGATAAAGCAACACACTTCTACATCCTTGATTGCCAAGACATGACTCCACTTGCAAAAATTTTTGTGTCCTTATGTTTCTACCATCAAGAACCGAACCATGTCCGCATCTATATAATCTCTAAGATTGGATCAACTCCCCTGTAACACAATATGTCTTAGATGTGCGTTTAAGGTACCTAAGAATCTACTTAAGTGCTTCACAATGATCCTTTCAAGGATTCGAAAGGTATGTGCTCACTACTCCAACAACATGATGTGCTATATCAAGTCTCCTTCACACCATCATATACATCAAGCTTCCAACCGTTAAGGAGTAAGGAATTGTTAACATTTCATCCATCTTCTCTTTAGAAGAGGGAAACAACCTCTTTCTTAGCTTGGAGTGATTAGCCAATGTTTGGCTTAGTGGCTTGGTATTCTCCATGTTTAACCTCACTCGTTTAACATATTTCTCTTATGAAAGCCACAACTTGCATGCTTTTCTATCCCTATAAATGTGCATGCCAAGAATCTATTGAGTGGTACTAAGTCTTTCATATCAAATGACCTAAAAAGTTTTCCTTTCATATGTTTTTATCTTTGCTACTTCCTTACCAACTATCAACATGTTGTCCATATACAACAACAATGCAACAAAGTCTCCTCCTAAGAGCTTTTAGAAGTAGACACACTGCTGCGCAGTTATTGTCTTCTATCCTTCATTCATCATGAAAGAATCAAATTTCTTATACCATTGCCTCAAAACTTGATTAAGGCCATATAAACTCTTCAATTTCCATACAAGGTTCTCCTTTCCTACAACCTCAAAACCTTTTACTTGAGTCATGTATATTCTTCATCAAGTCACCATAAAGGAATGCATTCTTCACATTCATTTGTTCAAACTCTAGGTCTAGACTAGTAGTCAATCCAAGCATGACACATACCACTATCATTTTTACCACATGTGAGAAGATTTCATAAAAATCGATTCCTTTCTTTTGGAAGAATCCTTTAAGCACCAGTCACGCCTTGTGCTTCATGACCTTTCCAATATTACCTTCTTTAATCTTGAAAACCCAATTATAATTTCGCTCCTTCATTTCTTTAGGGATCTCAGGTAACTCATATGTCTAATTATTTTGCAAAGAATCCATCTCATCGTGCATAGCCTACAACAATTTCTCTTTGTTTGGATCAAACAACACTTTTTTGAATCCTTTTGGCTCTCCTTTTTCAGTGAGAAGAATATATTGTGATTCTAGACAGGTCTTGGATGAAAACCTGCTTCTCTTTGACCTCAATAATTGAGGCTCATTAGCTTTTGGTGGTGCTTCATTTTATAATATTTCTTCATCAGGTTGTTGAACCTCACGTGGTTCAACAATCTCTTTTGCACACTCTTGCATACCTTTAAGAACATCCCTATGCACCTTTGCATTTTCTACGACAATAGATGTAAGATTTTAAACAAAATCTGTAATTATTAGACCTTTTAGGCTTATTTAGATCTTCATATATCTGGTTCACCTGGAATATCACATCTCTGCTTTTGAATACCTCCTCTCCTTTAGGTCCCATAACCTATATCCAAATTTTTCATCTCCTTTGTTTCCAATGAAGATACATGGCATGATTCTTGCATCCAGCTTTTGCCTTGCTATTTGAATACATGTGCAAATGTCAAATATATGAACCCCTTCAAATGTGAGCATGAGGGGTCTTTACAAAACCACACCTTCTCTGGAGTCCCAAAATTCAAAGGAACTAATGGTGATGTATTTAATAAGTAACAAGTAGTGCAAACAGCCTCTCCCCAAAATGTCTAAGGCGGCTTAGCCATACTTTAGCATGCTTCTAGCTCACTCCACAATGATTTAGTTAAACCTTTATACTACACCTTTGTGTTGAGCTGTACACGGTATTATCTTCTCATGTTGAATGTCATATCTGTTGCAGTAGGCATTGAACTCCTTATAAGTATATCCTCCTCTGTTGTCTCAACATAGACACTTCAACTTCTTTCCTATCTCACGTTCTACCATGGCATGAAATTGCAAGAAACTTTTTAATACTTGATCCTTAGTCCTCAAAATATACACACAAACCTTTCTAAAAGCATCTTCAATAAAAGTTAGAAAATACTTGTTACTATCTAGTGATTCCACCTTCAAGGGACCGCATACATAAAAGTGAACAAACTCAATAATTCTAATCTTCTTACAAAAGCTTAAACCAATGCTTCGTTGTTTACCATACAAATATGACTTGTCATATCCTTAATAGTGATCAACTTCTTCATCAGGGTTGACAAACCCTTCTCATTCATGTGACTGAATCTTTGGTGCCACAAATCCTACTACTGTTTTTCCACTACATTGGTGCTTTCTAAGTTTTTTACTCGAGATTTGTACATAAGCAACAACCATAACTCCTTTCAACACTTTCCATGTGTTATTGCAGAACCAATTTTCAAAAACCTCATTGATCAAGGGTTCATCTTGAAAGTAGATTCAATCAAAAATCTTCTGACGCATGTCAAACATCCTTCAGAGTAACTCTACACCCAACATATATTATTATTTGAACACCGTCAATACTCAGTCTTATTAACACTAGTGTTCTCCATCTTCATAGGGCCAAATTCATCGGTCTCATGATGTGAAGTTGTCTCTTCTAGGAATGGCATGGCAAGAAGAGGCAATATCTATTGTCCATTCAACTTCTCCACTTCACACCACAATGCATAACTCTTCTTGAAGGCATATGCAACCATATTTTCAGCATTTGTGACTTGTTTCTCTCCATCCTTTTGTACTTAGGAACTCTTTGAATCTTGCTCCGCTTGAAACCTTCTACAATTCTCTTGAAATGACCTTTCATCCAACAATTGTAACAACTCAATTTCGATCCTTCTACTGACCTACCCCTTCTATGTATTGACTTACCCCTACTTTTGCTTCTACCTTTACTCTACTTTGATTTTCCCTTAGTTATCTCCCACTACCTTCAATGAAAAAGGCTTCCTCATTGTTTACAACATTGTCCTTCCTTTTGGCTTCCTCGTTAAACAAACATTCTTCACAGTAGACATGGTGAGTTCTTCACCAGAATTCTAATTGTTGAGGGGGACTACTAAAGTCTCCCAATTATTACGAAGAAAACTACAAAGTAAAAGCATTTGAACTTCATCATCAAGATTTAACTCCATTCTAGAAAAAATAGTTTGCTAGGTTCTAAAATTCACTAGTTTGCTCTTGTATCGAAGCTCCACTTCATATTCATTAGCTTTCTCAGTAGGAGGGCTTTATTTCATGTGGTCTTAGATTGATGCATATCCTCTAGCTTCTTCCAAAAAGTACAAGCACTAGTTTCACGAGACATGTGATGAAATACACTATGATCAATTGATTGTCGAATGAAACCGTGTGTTTTCTGATAATCTTCTTCTACTCTACATCTTTAGTAGGATTGGGATTCTTACTTCATGCTCTATAGGATCACAATAATCTTTGCAATTAAGGAGATCGTCCATCCTTGCTTCCGAAGTGTGTAGTTGTTGGCAATGAGTCCAATCATAAAACCAAATGAATTGTTGACTCTCCGTGAAGAAGAAAAAAAGATATCGTAGAGATAAATGTACTGGAGAGGGGAATCGTGCAATGATGGGGAGAGAGAGAGAGAGAGAGCACGAAATATGTATATAGAGAGGGAAAATAATGGAGAGGCATAACAGAATTTGAGGAGTGAATTGTTGTCTTAAGCAAGGAGGGCAGAATCTATGTATTAGCACTTATTGATATCTATTATTGCTTTGTTTCTATTGTCAGGTTGTGTTTCTGTTTATTGCAAAGTCTAAAAATTAAAGCTTACACTTACATCATAAACAAAACATGTTTGTTATTTTTGGGTTGGGGATGACGGAGTCACACCTTACAAGAAAGCATCTCAACCAAGCAATCTTCATCCGTTGAAGTAACTCGCAGATCCAGCAATGGGGCAGCTTCAAAGTTTAAAAATTGAAGTTTAGGCAGTTCACATCTACACATACAAGAATAATTATTTGATTACTTCTGCCACAACCCAAGTCCAGTAAGATATTTGCCATAGTTCATAAAAATGTTCACAAAAAGAAGTACTTGCTTTCTAAAAATCAACAGTTTCTGACAGTTGTTTAGATAATCATAACCTGCATATAAGGAACAGCATTTTTAAACCGATTTTGATATAGTGCAACTGATTCTATAAAGTGAACCATTTCATTTTAAGTATACTTCAATATAAGCACCTGAATTTCAGAAACAACTCTACTTTCTTATGAACTCATGAAAATCAGCTGATTATCTGCACACGTTCTTCAGTAACACGAAATACTTCAAATTTATGAAAAATATATTAATTTTGAGTAGTTTCCCTTTGAGCAAAATTTTGATCATGACCTATATGTTCATTCATTTGTTTTGTCAGTGCCCAATATGCCAATAGAATTAGGTAAGCACCATAACCTGCACTCTGGCCCCTGAATTTACTCTAACTTTATGTCACAATCTAGATAAGTAACAATATTTGAATAAGCCAAACCATTGGAAGAACAACTCAAGCCCCCAAAACAGAATTAAGGAGGTGGCATACCTGTATGTGTTGGCATCAAGAGATTGAAATGATTGCATGGCCTTTGTGTTCAAAACGGCTTCAATTCCACTAGGGTGGCTCAGAAATTCACTGATGTGATATTTCTTCCCTCCAAGATCATCACTATATGTTGGCAGCCTAATTCTCTCCTTTTTTGCAGCAAACAAATTTGCCTTCTTTGAATTTGAATTCAAGGAAGTTACTGTCTTCCCCTTGAGGTCTATTTTCCTCCTAAAAGTTCACATTCACAAGATTTGAAGGTTCAAAACAAACCAACAAAAAAAAAAAGGATAAAGAAACAAATTACCCTAACACCTCTTGTGATATCTTGAGGAGATTACACATATTCGTCTTTTTAACCCCTACAGTATCCTTTCTTAAATGTTTGAAATGCATTACAGTGTGAGGTATCAAAAAACACATTACACACTTCTCTAAGACAAGTTATTGTAAACTTTAAAAAAGTAGACATATCCTGGGCAATTTAAAGGAATCACATGAAATGTGAGTGTAATTCGCTCTTAAAAGTAAACAAACAAATGCTTCTCTACCCTCTTTCATGAAGCACAAACAAGAAGTGCTACAACTAGATCTCATCAATAAACAGATACTCATAGAAAGGAAGACTAATACCCTTCAACCAAGTTCACCCAACTTGCATCATTTGAAGCTTATTCTGTACCCACAACCACATAAATACCTGCTATCACTCATATTATTACTACCTCCATTCTCATCACAGGAAAACAAAAAAAAAAAAAAAAAAAAAAAAAAACTAAATTCACATAATAAATTATATTAAATTTTACTAATTTCTTAGAATTTTTCCTAAATTGTCTTCAAGAATGAAAAATGAGCTTAAATTCAGTATAAATGGAGGGAGTACAATTTTACTAGTATGGAACAACAACGAAGCTAATTACGCTAACTAACCCGTTGATAAATGGTTGCATCGTGGGGGATGAACGTGTAAGCCAGACTTGTTCGTGTCCGAAACATTGGTTGCTCAAAAGGATTGCTTTTGCTGCAAAAAAAAAGCAGGAGAGATTAATGGAAACACAGAAAGAGAAAGAGAAGTGAGAATGGGAGTGTGTGGTTGCAGAGAAAAGAGAAAAGGAAATGGGGTTTGGATAATCACCCATTTATGTGTTGGAAGAAATACTAAGAACCAAAAAGATTGAAGCAAAACAAAGCAGATGATTATGTTGGACCTGTTGTCTGTAACTGACAACTTTAACGGAAAGAGAACACACATGGTTCGTTCAATCAGTTATTAAGCTTACATTAATTTAAATAATATTTATCATCTAAATATTAGTGCGTCCATTCACTTTATATTAAATCTAAATGTAAAATAGAAAAGAGAAATATTCGCAATACTACTCTATCTCACGTTTTTAATATTTTCTCTATTATTCGTTAGAATTTATTGTAAATCATAATCGAATCTTACTCTAGATGAGTACCACGTTTCACAAATATCATGATTTTCAATAAACTTTACTTAATAATTAAAGTATCAGAAAAAAAAACATCGAAAAAAATTATCGCTTACTAAATTATTTCATCTATGTATTTATTTACTTTTTTAATTCAATTATAATTGAAAGTACCATTTAGCTTTCTTTAAAAACAACTCAATGAATTTCTTTTAGGGGTGTTTCGTTGTCCAAAGAGAAAGTGTAACAAACATAGTCTTAACTTATTTATTAAGGTGTCTATTGTTAAATTAATGCAATGGATTAATTTGTAACTCATCTTAATATTTAAATGTTATATTTGAGAGGTGGAAAACATAATGAGTGATATGTAATGAAGTTTGTTAGAATTTGATAAGATTTTTTTTTCCAATTAATGTCATTAATAGAAACAAATTTTCATGTGAGATTAAAAAAAAAATTAGCGAAAGGAAATTTAAAACACCATTTACAAAATAACAACATGTCACTTACATAAAAAAAATATAACAAACATCAATTGTAAAATTTAGTTCTCATATATCAACAAATAGTTATTTTTTTTATATTGGTTGAAATACTGTAGAGCAAGAAATACTAGTGTACAACCACAATAACAATAAAATAATTAATAATTAAATAAAAAATAACTCTTTTCAATATCAATAAAAAAAAAATATAACTAACATACCAAAAAGTAGCTAGCTCAACAGTGTCTCAATCGTAGTTAAATCAATCTCACAATCAAAATTAGAAGATAATAATAAGAGATGTGAAGATTTTTACATCCTTACATTTTAGGTAAAATTTAAAATTTTATAGTGCTAAGTATTCAATTACTCTCATAAATTCTAAAATATCAAATCTCTTTTAAAATATTTTAAATAATATGTTTTGTTATCAAATTCAAATTCTCTGTGAAAATAAATTATCCTTTCAAAATTTTATATTCAAAACTATTACAATGTTTTGACAGAGAATTTTGCAATTTCTAAGACATTCAAACGCATTAAATTTGAATTGATCCTATTTCAAATTATTTTTTTTAAAAGACAAGGTAATATAATTTTATTGAATTTTAATTTTCTCATTTGAATAAAGTGTTTCAATTATCACCAAATGCAAAATATTATTTAGATATTAAATAATTGTTAATAATTCAAAAATATTAATATTGAAAGATCCTGCTTGATATTTTTTTCATCAAAATTTTTCAAAATTTTCTCAACTATTGACAAAAAAATTATTAACGTTGGTCAAAATTGTTTTCAGTTGATATTATCCATCAATATTTAGGCTTATATCGATCAGAATTATTTTTAAGACATTTTTTTGTTGGATCCTTCTTTGACATTTTATCAACATTGACTAAAACATATTTTATCAACATTGGCTAAAACACTCTCCAATTAACATTGGCGAAAATAATTATAGTTGATGTTGGTTGAAATTTTTCCCATTCAACATTAGACAGAAAATCATGATAAACAATAACATTGGTGTCGCTGATAAAAAATAAAAACTACAACATCGATAGAAAAAATAACTATAATAGACATTAATAGAAAAAAAAATCTAGTTCATATCCACCAAAAGATAACATTTGCAACATTAGTTAAGAAAACTCTAACTAATATCGAGCAAGAAATAAGAGTGATCTATAAAAATGACAAAAATAAATAAATAAATTTTTTTCTTATCAACATCAGGAAAAATTTCTTGACATCAACTAAAAAGTAGTGATCTTAACAATATCTTGATGCTAGTTAAGCAAACAATGCCCATTAAATCAAGATAAGGAGAGATTTTGAAAAGAAGAGACAATAAATTGATAATATGAAGGATTTAAAATTCTTATTATATCTAATTTTAGTAAACCAATTAGTTATAAAATTCTAGAATTTTAATTCTTTTAAAATTTCTTACCCAAATAACATTGATGAATACAAGATGAAGGTTCACTCTTTTAGGTGATCAAAGAGACATATCTTGTGTTGTCTTCTCATCTCTCATGGATTCATACATTTTTTTTAAGCTTTTGAAGATGAGATCCTTTATTTAAGCTTTTGAAGATTGCATTTTATCTTGATAACATTTTTGTGCAGTGCATCCTTTGCTCTTTTCTTTTCTTCTTCTTGATGATAGGCCTTATATAGTCATTGGAAGAAGATGGTCGTGGAGAGGCCATTTATGTTAGTTGAGCAACTTCAATTCTTCCTTACCTTCCTTGCATCTAATGAGCTTCAACTTGACCATTACATTTAGTGAATCTTTTAAATGCTCTTCTTTTTTATGCAATCTTTTAAATGAGTGACAACGTATGTTTCTGTAGGAGAGCCTTCTGTATGATAAGCAATATAAAAGTAGTGCACATCGTATATGGTAAGTAGGTAAGCCATAGTTTAAATGTAGTTGTGTCAAGGGAGTTGTTGGTCCTTATGGTTTTAGCTCATAACCTTAGAAATGTTCTTCAAGAATATTCTTTAATCTTGGGTTGGCTTGAAGTCTTCATTGAGTGTATCACTTGAAGCTCTCTCACTTCTTTATTAGACGTTTTGGTTGATCTTTGTAATGTTCCTTTTATCTAACATTCATCAATGCTTATGACATGAAGTGAAAGGTTTGCTCAATGTTCTTTTTGTCTCTTCTTTATTCTTCTACAAATATTGATGTCGTTTGATGATGTGCTAGTATGATCCAATCTTCACCTTAACAAACGTAACTTCATGCTTTGTTGGTTAATTACTAAATCAAAATGATAGGGTGTTGACATTTTACTTTAATAGAATGAAAATTTCTTTGTGTTCATATTTGAGAGTCTCAAGTTCTCTTCTCTTGTTGTAGTTCTTATCTTGAGAAGTTTTCTCAAGTGGTGAATCTTTATGCACTTATCCTTTGATTCTTGAATGAAGATGTTGTGTTCTTCTCCATTCTTTTACCCCAATCCATTTTTTTTTCATTTTGTAACTTATATTTGTTTTTACATTGAAACTCATACAAGACAAATGAGTTTCTCCATGGAGTTTATATTCTCCAACACTTCTTGATTTGATTATGATCCTTTTGACCTTCTAAGATTTACAAGACAACCTCATCTTTCTTATAGCTAACAATACTTATCAATGCTAGGTCAAATAACTTTTTACTTAAATCAAAGTAAAAGTAGAGACCACATAAGGTAGATAGATTAACCATAGTCAACATAGGCTTGTGTTAGGATGTTGTAGTAACAAAACAACTTTGACTCGTAAACTACAAGAAAAAGTTAAATTACCGACAAAATTTTATCGACAGAATTTTATTCGTCGGTAAAATATCATTATCAACAATTTTATTGACGGATTTCTGAGTTTGTCGGTAATTATCGACGGATTTATAATTACTGACGGATCAGAAATCTGTTGGAAATCCGTCGATAATTACCGACAAACTAAGAAATCCGTCTGTAAATTTACCTACAATCAATTTACCGACAGATTTTGGGTATTTCCGATGGATTTGTCTCATCGGTAATGTTTGTTTTTTTTTTTGTAGTGGTACCACAAGTGAACTTGATATAGACTTGTGTTTTGCATGAATCATCTGGAAAGACAAAAGATGAAAACATTCCCTACAACAAAATAGTCAACTTAAAGAATGTTTTTGTTATGTATGCTATAAGCTTAAGAATTGTAAGCTTAAGATTTTATCCGACGGTAAAATATTATTATTGACAATTTTATCGACGGATTTCTGAATCTGTCGGTAATTACCAACGGATTTATAATTACCGACGGATCAGAAATCTGTTGGAAATTCGTCAATAATTACCGACAGACTAAGAAATCCGTCTGTAAATTTACCTACAATCAATTTACCGACAGATTTTGGGTGTTTCCGATGGATTTGTATCATCGGTAATATTTGTTTTTTTTGTAGTGGTACCACAAGTGAACTTGATATAGACTTGTGTTTTGCACGAATCATCTGGAAAGACAAAAGATGAAAACATTCCCTACAACAAAATAGTCAACTTAAAGAATGTTTTTGTTATGTACACTGTAAGCTTAAGAACTGTGTGCACTTATCATCTCATGAATGTTTCACTTATCAGACGAAGTAAAATTTACAAGGTGCTATATTCAAAAGAAGCACTTGCGTCTTACATTATCTGCTCTTTTTTAAGATACAATGTTTTTCAAATGAAGTTTCTTTATGTTACTTACTTTTTTGTGACAAGCACTTAATAAAAACAACAAGGTTGTTGGACTTTTGCTTTGATAGTAAGTTTTGCTAAAAAAATTTGTTTATGAACCAAGGTGGAGATTTGTTGATATTGATATAATAAACAACTCTATTTAAGATTGTCTATAATCTACTTTATGATCATCTAGTGCTAAACATTTCATGCACCATGTTTATGCAAAAAATATAATTCATATTGTTTGATGCTAATTAGAAGTTTCTATCCTCTAATAGTTTGATTATATTTTAACTAATTGTGTTAATGTGAAAAACATGTGTTTCAAATTTTGTTAGAGTAATTCACATCGTGATTTAATAAGTTAGTTATGATCCTTTCATATATATATGTGCACCTTTTGAAAGACATAAATGTAATGTTGATTGAACCTGTAGTTTCATGCTAAATTTAAAGGAGTAACGATACAAATTATAATATCTAAAGTATTCTTATTATTAACCTTTAAAGGAGAGAAACTTGTTCATAATGAATTATTTGTGGAAGTAAATTGAAGTTCATTAGTACTATAATTGAACCACACTATTTTCTCGTATGTTATGTTTTTTCTTTCTTGATTATTATTTTTGTTCCTTAGTCGTATATACTGGTTGTTTGTGACATTTTCATATATAATTTATTTCAATGATTTTGTGTTGAAATTCCCAACATCATGTTTGATACATTTTCTTTAGTATTATATATTGTGGGGTTGTGTAATTAAAGATAAGACATTAAAGTGATGTTGTATTAACAAATGTGAACCTAGTGTTGGTTGAAAGTGCAGTTTCATTGTGAGTGTAAGAGAGTAATGATTTAAATTATAATATTTTAAGTTTTCTCGTTAACCTTTGATTGAGAGAAACTTGTTCATAATGAATTGTTCATGTACATAAATTAAAATTTGTTAAAACTTTAATTGAACTACAAAATTTTCTTATCTACCATTCTTTTTCCTTTTTGGTCCTTATTTTTGTTCTTAAGTCATTTGTGGTGGTTGTTTGTAAGCTTTTCATACATCATTTATGTTAGATAAAATTGCAACAAATATAACATTACCCTAAGTGATTTTAATTAAATGTTTTGCAACAAAGTATGAAACATAAAAGCAAATTGTTTTTAAAAGCATCAAATATCAACAAATGTAGTTGCTTCCTCTAATAACCACAAGTGTAAAACAACTTGCCATATATCATTGTCTAATAAGTTTGTATTTAGACAAATGATATGATATTTACTCTGACATTTCATTGTACAACAAAACTTATAAATCCTTATACTATGTTTTTATAGAGAATGTTCTTTCATTTGACCATCGAAAGGATCTTGCAAGAAACATCAACATCAAAGATCTCTTGTATCAAAAGTTATCAAACATCAACAAGTCTTTTGAAAATATTGTTTTTCACTTTTGCATAAACCATCCACTTTGTATGACCATGAGCTTTACTCAAAATGAGAGAAAAACTATGTGACCTATATTTGATAGATCATGTTATATATATATATATATATATATATATATATATATATATATATATATATATATATATATATATATAAAAAAGAAATTTCTTAAAAAAGAAGTTTACACTAAATGTTACATGAAGAACATTTTTTACAACTATCGTCAATATTGCGGGTGACATCAATTGTCTTGTAGCAGAGGCCAGGTGGGCCAAGTCACAATCTAATTGTGGTGCTTAGGCTGCTACACTCTTAAGTAGAAAGAGTTGCGTCTTGACTAATGATTACAACTTTTGGTCTAGTGGTAAGTGTTGGATCCAACAATTAGTATCAAAGACAAGGTCATGAGTTTGATTTTTAGTAGGACAATTGTTAAAGGGGAGAATGTTGTGCGTGACATCAATTGTCTAGTGGCGGAGGCTAGGTGGGCCAAGTCATTATCAAATCATAATGCTTATGTAGAAAGAGTTGCGCCTTGACTAATAGCTATAACTTTTGACCTAGTGGTAAGCGCTCGATACAACAATCATATACGACGATAGACACAACTTGAAAAACAAAGAACATGTCAAGACTACACAATCATTAAAAGGATTTGAAACAATTATATTTCTCAAGACCTCTATATATTAAAGACATCATGAAGAAGAAAGGTTGAAGCCACACAAAATTTCTTTAAGTGAAAACACTTACAACAATCTTGTGCTCTAGCTTGTACAATCTGTTTAATGGAATACTATAATGTTCTTTAGTCCTTTAAAAGCCTATATTTGTATAAAGACACAAACCCTCTTTTAATTAGCATCTTAGTGATCTTTTTATCACTATTATAATCTTTTTTTAGCAAGAGTGGTTGCTTATCCAAATAGTATTTAATTTAGAAAAGAGTGATAACTTGTTTAGATAATACTTTAGCCAAAAGTAATTGATATACAAAAAATACTTTTTTTGGATCTTACAACATGAGTCTCTATAGTAAAACTTAATCAAAAACAAGATTTAATTTCACTTGTGAACGAATAATTATAAAAACTTAAAGCGTAAAGGTGACTCATCCTTTAACTCATTCATATTACATATGAAATCGTTATCTAATCTACCTACTAGACTCTTTTCACAATATTAATAAAAATCTTTTTGATAACTAATCTATCAACAAAAATTAGGTTTGATATATCATTAATCTAGAAACTTTTTTTTACCATACACTGTTTTCATTAATTATTGCAAAAATTTTTAATATACAATTTAATAATTCATTATTGTATATTTGACCTATTTTTCAGAATTCATTTCAATAACCTTATCTTAAAATTTGCAATCCATGTGGAGTGGATATTATATATTAGGGATGGAGATATTGAAGATGAGACATCAGGGGAAAGTTTTAAAAATGCATGTAAACTTAATATTGATTGAGCACGTGGTTTTCGAGTGAGTGTAAGACATAAACAATTCAAACTATAATATCTTAAGTTTTCTGTGTAAAGGAGATAAACTTGTTCATTAATTATGTATAGTCACATTAAAATTCTTTAATACTCTAATTAAATCACAAATTTTTTTTCTTATATGTTATTCTTTTCTTGATTCTTATTTTTGTTTGTGGTGGTGGTTGATGACGTTTTAGTTTATCATTTATTTCAATAATGATTGTGTTAAAATTCACAGCACGATGTTCATAGCATCTTGTTTGATATTTTATAT